>Ga0315905_10001590_pt1 | contig 24296 bp, 20 predicted proteins | sample LakEriMetagenome_5_FD_203522 | JGI IMG/M metagenome (GOLD analysis project Ga0315905, IMG submission 203522) | Freshwater fungal communities from buoy surface, Lake Erie, Ohio, United States - Buoy 4 MA121 | ecosystem: Environmental > Aquatic > Freshwater > Lake | place: USA: Lake Erie, Ohio...
GTGCCGTCGAGGACGTGCGGGGCAAGCTGAAGGACATGCTGGCCCAGCTCTGGCGCGTGACGGTCAAGCTCCGCGAGCGCTTCCCCGGGCAGGTCACCAAGGAACTTGCGGCGGCGCAGTCCGACCTCGTGCCCAAGGACTTCCGGGAGGGCTTCGCGCGGTTCTTCGCGGATCCGTTCGGCGAACTCCAGCGCGAACGGGTGAACCTGAAGGCCGAGGACCTCGGCGACGGCACCGCGGCGCTGCTCTGGAAGGATGAGCCGCTCTGGGGCGGGGCGATCGCGATCGAGGAGCGCTCGGGTGGCTGGCGGTTCGTGGTGCCGGTCGACCTGCTGCGATCGAACGAGTACTTCCCTGACACGCGCGAGGAGTGGGCAATCCTGGCGAGCATGATGCTGGGCATCGAGAACTCGCTCTCGGACTTCGAGCGCGAACTCGACGAGGGCAAGTTCCGTGACCTCAAGGCCGCGAGCACGCGGGTCGGCCGCCTCGTCGGCGAGAGCGTGGTCGTGCAGAGCGTGATCTACGCGATGATGAAGCGCGAGGATCAGGGTGACGCGACGAAGAGCCGCGACACCAAGTAGAGCGTGGGCAGGAGCACCAGGCACGACCAGCCGAGGTATCCGAAGAAGCTCGGCATGCGCACGCCGCGCTGTTCCGCGATCGCCTTCACCATGAAGTTGGGTCCGTTGCCGATGTAGGTCATGGCTCCCATGAAGACCGCGCCCAGGCTCACGGCCGAGAGCAGTGGTTCAGAGACCTGGCCCAGGTCGCCGACGGAGACCTGTGCCGCCCCATCGATCGGGGTGGCGACCGCAGTCTGCAGGAAGACGAGGTACGTGGGCGCGTTGTCGAGCACGGCGCTCAGGCTGCCGGTGGCCCAGAAGTAGCCCATCGGTGAGGCGATGCCCAGCGCGGCGCCCTTGGCCTGCAGCACCATCAGCGGCACCTGCATCGTGACGAAGATCCCGATGAAGAGCGCGGCGACCTCGGCGATCGCGCCGAAGTCGAACTCGTTGGCCTTGCGCACCGCATCCTTGGTGAAGGACATGCTCATGGCGCACAGCCCGAGCATGAGCAGCTCGCGCAGGTAGGGGAAGGGCTTCCACTCGGTGCCCGGCAGCGGCCGGCTCGGATCCACCGTGGCCACGACGAGCACCACGAGCAGCAGCCAGACGATGTTCAGCCGGCCGTCGATCGAGATCCGGCGCCGGGCGTGCTCGTCGCGCGAGATGTCCGTGCGGCGCTCGGCCTTCCACTCGTGGCGGTCCCAGAGGAAGTACAGCACCAGCAGGATGCCGTTGACGGTGGCCCACTCCTGCCAGAGCGACAAGGTCCACAGGAACGGCACGCCCTTGAGGTAGCCCAGGAACAGCGGCGGATCGCCGAGCGGCAGCAGCAGGCCGCCGCAGTTGCTCACGAGGAAGATGAAGAAGATCGCCGTGTGCGCGACTTTATGGCGCTCCTTGTTCACCGAGAGCAGGAAGCGGATGAGGACCATGCTCGCGCCGGTGGTGCCGATCGCGCTCGCGAGCACGGTGCCGATCGCGAGGATCGCCGTGTTCGTGATCGGGTGCGCCGGCAGGTTTCCGCGGATCGCGATGCCGCCCGAGATCACGTAGAGCGAGAAAAGCAGCACGATGAAGGGGATGTACTCATCGAGCACCGCATGGCCGGTCAGGGTGGCGGCATGGCCGGCTCCCATGGTGGCGGCGATCCAGGCGAGCGTGGCCACGCTGCACGTCGCGGCCACCGCCAGCCTGCTGACGTTGCTGTGCCACCAGCCTGCGATCGCCGGGATCAACGGGAACGTGGCGATCGCCAGCAGCAGGAACGCGAAGGGCGCCGCGCCGAGCGCCCACGACCCCGGCAGTTCGGGCTTGACGTGCTCACCATCGTGGTGACCGATCAGGCCGCCCACCAGAGCCACGAGGATCACAAGGCAACCGATGACGGCGACCGAGCGGACGGCGCGCGATGGTCCGCTGTGGTGGGTGGCGTGGCTCATGGCGCGAGGATAGTCAGCGCCGTGGCGCTGGCGGGCGCTAGGCTCCGTGCATGATGGTGGACTGTCCGCAGCATGCCCAACCCGTGGCGCAGGTCGAGGACCTTCGCGGCGCATGCAGCGTTGCCTTCGTGAAGACTTCGTTAGGACGGTCACTCGGCTTGCCCGAAGGCACCGAGGGCATGGTCGTGCTTGAGGAAGAACGCGGCCTCCTGCGGCTCGTCACGCAGGCCGGGCCGGGCCGGGAGCTCTCCTTCGACCCTCCGCTGCGTTCGCCGTGCGCCATCACCGCCGATGACGAGGCGCTGCTCGTGGTCGAGCGAGCGCCGCCGCGCATCCGCATCGTGCACGGCGGCGTGACGCGCTACATCGGTGATGCCGTGCTCCGTGAGCCGGTGGCCGTCGCGGCACATGGCACCAAGGTGGCTGTCGCCGATGCTGCCCTGCGGCAGGTCCTCGTGTTCGATCTTGCTGCGCAAGCCAATGCCGTGGTGGCCAGAGCCGACGGCGTCGCGCCTGCCGGCGTGGCGTTCGACGACGCGGGGCGGCTGTGGTGGACCGATGCCGCCGCGCACCGGGTGCATCGATGGACGATCGATGGCCCCGGCCCGGGCCAGGCGTTCGGCGAGCGAGGTGCGTTCCCCGATCAGTTCACCGAGCCCACGGGCATCGCATGCCGTGATGGGTGCGTCTACGTGTGCGACCACCTCAATCACCGCATCGCGGTGCTGGACCAGGCGACGGGACGGATGGCAGGATGGTGGGGCATGCACGCGGTCATCCCGCGCCAGGGGAAGGGGCGCATCCACTATCCCGATGCGATCGCCTTCACGCCCGATGGTTCGCACGCGCTCGTGTGCGAGGGCTTCGAGGACCGCGTGCAGCTACTGGCGCCCGGCGGTCCCGCACCGATCGATGACGGGCTCTCCGTCCCTCGTGATGCGGTGAGTAGCCACTTCGGACCGGATGCCAGCGCGCTCGGTCCCATCATGGCGATGACCGAGCCCGAGACCGGTTCGGTCATGATCTTCAATCTGCTCGGCGCCACGCCCGCACCCGGTCACATCGCGACCTTCGGCGGCAGTGCGGCCTTGCCAGGGCGCTACGGTGCGATCGCGTCGGTCTGCGTGCTGCCGGGCGAACGCATCGCCGTGGTCGATCGATCCAACGCCAGGCTCGATGTGGTGAGTGCCTCCCCGGACCGGTCGAAGCCCGTTGCCTTCGATCCGTTCCTGCCCCGACTGGTCCGGTCGACCGATCTCGTGGCCATGGTGGGATCGGTCGGTGGCAAGGTGCCGGTCATCGTGGACCTGGCGTGGGACGGCTCGGAGCTCCTGGCGCTCGATGGGGCGAATCGTTGCGTCTGGCGCTTCGATCGCAACGGAGCGCCGGTGCGCTACACGAGCGGTGAGCCGAAGCGGACCGACCTGCCCGAGGGAGCCCGCGAACCTGTGCAGCTGGCCGCCTCACGCGGCGAGCTCGTGGTGGCCGACCGTGCCGGCGGGGCGATCTGGCGCGGACGCGAGGATGGAACGTGGGCACGCATGGCCGAGCTCGGCCACGGTGATGCCACGGTCAGGCTGGTGCACCCGTTCGGCGTGGCCATCACCGACGACGGCGTTCTCGCGGTGACGGATGAATCGACCGATGGCGTGCACCTCGCGCGGTGGGGGCCCGGGTCCGGCACCACCCTGGTCTCGTCGACGGTCGCGCGCGGGATCCTGGACCACGAGTTCTGGCTTCCGCAGGGCGTGACGGCGCTGCGCGATGGCGTGCTCGTGGTCGATCGCGGCAATCACCGGTTCCAGGCGTTCGGCACCGATGGTGCGTGGCGCTTCACCGGTTCGCTGGGCAAGTTCTATACCCGCAAGCGCACGCAGGTCAGGCAGAACGAGTTGCCGCCAGTGGCACCGCCGCAGCCGCCCGCGGCACCCGCAGGGGACGAGTCATGAGCGCCGCCGTACGAGCCTCGCGCCTGCTGGCTGCAACCGTCATCGTGCTCGTGGGCATGATCCCTGCGTGCCTGCCGCAGCCATCGGACGTGATGTGGGTGCGCAAGGCCGTGACCGAGGATGGATCGCTCACCGTGTGGTGGCGCGTTGCCGGTGAGCGCGACGAGCTGCCCGACAGCGATCCGTTCGATCTCGAGGTCCGCGTCGATGATGCGAACGGTGCGCCTGCTGACGTGTCGCTGGAACTCGATGCCGAGATGCCGCACCACGGCCATGGCATGAATGTGCGACCGTCGGTGGAGCGGACCGGCCCGGGGCGATTCGTCGTGCGAGGCGTCCTCCTGCACATGAGCGGCAGATGGGAACTGGCGTTCGATCTGGGCGATCCCGATGGCGTGCAGTGGCGGCGCGCGCAGTGCACGGTGGAGGCTCCGTGACCGCGCAGCGCCGGCTCGGCATCGTCACGCTGGTGATCATGCTCGGCTTGGCAGCGTGGTCGTGGCGAATCCTGCGGCAGGGTGCATCCGACGATTCGTCCGTTCGCCAGACGCCGACGGCACGCGCGCCTGCATCCAACCTGCCGAAGGCGCTTGCTGTGCACACGCAGGCGCGTGCACCCGTGCCGCCCGACCCGACGAACCGCTTCGCCGATGACGCCCGGGCTGTCGCGCTCGGCGAGCGCCTCTTCTTCGATGAGTCGTTCTCGTCCAGCGGCACCGTGAGCTGTGCAACGTGCCACGATCCCGAGCACGCCTTCACCGATGGGAAGCGTATCGCCCAAGGCGAGGGGACTGGCTCGCGCAACACTCCGACGATCCTCGGTGCGGCGCGCCGTCGTTGGTTCACTTGGGATGGACGCGCCGACACGATCTGGTCGCAGGCCGCGGAACCCATCGAGCAGCCGACGGAGCACGCGTTCGATCGCACGCGGTTTGCAGTGGCCATTCGCGATGATCCGGGCGTGCGACGACTGTGGGAAGCTGCGTGCGGCGCGCTGCCCGCAGCACTCGATGCGGTGCCCAAGGGTCTTGCCGCACGGCCTGCGCTCGCGGACGGTGGCGAGGGCGACGCGATGGCGCAGTCGTGGGCCCAGTTGTCCGCAGAGCAACGCGCTGCCATCGACCTTGTCTTCAGCGCATCGATGAAAGCGCTCGGTGCGTTCCAGCGCACGCTCGACATGCCGCTGTCGGCGTTCGACCGCTGGGCCGATGCGGTGGGCCGGGGCACGGTCTCGATGGATGACGAAACGGCGGGGGGCATCATCACGCCGGCGGCCCGCCGAGGGTGGCTGCTCTTCTCCGGCAAGGCCAACTGCATCCAGTGCCATGGAGGACGGGAGTTCACCGATGGCGAGTTCCACAACCTCGGGCTGCCCGGGCCCGACGGTCGACTGGGCGGCGATCCCGGTCGTCGCGGCGCGATTGCACGGCTCAAGACCGATCCGTTCTCGAGCGCCGGCGAGTTCAGCGACGACCCCGACGGCGCCGAGGCCCGGCTCGTCCGATCGCTCAAGGATGATCCCGAGACGTGGGGACAGTTCCGCACACCGAGCCTGCGCGGCGTGGCGCTGACGGCGCCGTACATGCACGACGGCCGCTTCGCCACGCTGGCCGAGGTGATCGCGTTCTACGACACGCTCGAGGGAGCCATCGCCCTCGACCACCACCGCGAAGCGGTGCTGCAGCCGCTGGAGCTCTCGGCGGGGGAGCGCAGCGATCTCAAGGCCTTCCTGCTCTCCCTGAACCCCGACACGGTTCCCGATGGCCGGTTGGACACGGTCGACTGAGGCGGACCCGACGGCCGGAAACCGTGGTCAACGTGCCATGTCCGGCTTTCTTGTCCCGCTTCCGGGGGTAGAGTTCAAGCGTCCGGTACCCACGACCGACACAGGAGAATCGATGCGCGCATCCACCACGGTGTCACTGCTTGCCTGCACCCTTGCGTCCGCTGCCGTCCTGACGGCGCTCGCGCACGAGGATGACGGCAAGGTCCGCGACCGCGAATCGGCCGTCCAGGCTCCAGCATGGCGCGAGGCCGATGGTGGCCTGGCGGGCGAGACCTTCGATGCGCAGGGGATCGTCCTGAAGGCCTGGTTCCCGCTCGCTTCGATCGATGCGGGGGCCACGAGCGGCAACGACTGCTGGGGGTACGTGAGTCCTTCGGGTCGCGAGTACGCGATCATGTGCGTGAGCAACGGCACCGCGGTGTACGAGGTGACCAATCCGGCCGCGCCGGTGAAGCTCGGCTTCATCCCGGGTGCGCAGAGCCTGTGGCGCGACGCGAAGGTGTTCGGGCCCCGCGCGTACGTGGTCACCGAGGGCGGCGTCGGCATCCAGACGATCAACCTCTCGCAGGTCGACAGCGGCATCATCTCGCTCGAGAGCACCGTGACCGCAGGGTCCGGCGGCTTGGCCACGCACAACGTCGCGATCAACGAGCAGAGCGGTTACCTCTACCGCTGCGGCGGCGGGTCGAGCGGCCTGCGCTTCTACAACCTGAACATCACGCCGGGCTCTCCGCAGTACGTGGGTGAGTGGGCGGCCTACTACGTGCACGATGCGCAGATCGTCAGCTACACGAGCGGCCCGAACGCCGGCAAGGAAATCGCGTTCTGCTGTGGCGGACTGAACGGTGGCAACGTGGACACCGGGCTCTACGTGGTCGATGTCACCAACAAGTCGGCACCGGTCCTGCTCAGCCGCGTGCTTTACCCCAACGCCCGGTACAGCCACCAAGGCTGGCTGACGGAAGACCGCAAGTACTTCCTTCTCGGCGACGAGCTCGATGAAGGCGCAAGCCAGCCGCTCACGACGACCTACGTGATCGATGTGCAGAACCTGGCACTGCCCACCTACGTCGGCCAGTTCACCAACAGTACGCCGGCCATCACGCACAACTGCTACGTCCACAACGGCAAGATGTTCCAGGCCAATTACCGCAGCGGCATGCGCGTGTTCGACGTGAGCAACGCGGGCACGCCGTCCTCGGTCACCGAGGTCGCGTACTTCGACACCTACCCGGGCTCGGACTCGGCGCAGTTCAACGGCCTCTGGTCCTGCTTCCCGTACTTCCCCAGCGGCACGGTCATCGGCAGCGACCTGGAGCGCGGCATGTTCGTGTGGCGCCTGGGCGAGGATCCGGTGCGGCTCTCGTTCCCGGGTGGCGCACCACAGTTGGTCTCGCCCGCGGGCCAGGCCGTGACGTTCGACGCCGTGGTGCAGCCCGGCGTGACCGTGACCAACAAGCGGTTCATCTACCAGACGCCGTCCGGCAACGTCGGGGCGACGGTGACCCAACTGGATGCAGACACCTATTCGGCCGCACTTCCCGCCGTGGCCTGCGGCAGCGCGGTTGGCTTGGCGGTCGAGTTCACCACGGCGACCGAGACCTTCCGCCTGCCCTCAACGGGGTTCCTGCCCGCGACCGCGGCCTTCGGCGTGGCCACCGGGTTCACCGACGAGATGGAGATCGATCAGGGCTGGACGGTCGGCGGTGCAGGTGATGCTGCGACGGCCGGTCTGTGGGTGCGCGCCGATCCGGTCGGTACTGCGGCCCAACCCGAGGATGACCACACGGTGGCCGGTGTCCGCTGCTGGATCACCGGCAACGGTGCGGTCGGTGGCGCCGTGGGCGCTGCCGACATCGACGGTGGCCAGACCACGCTGACCTCGCCGAACTTCGACGCAACGGTCGTCGACACGCCGTACATCAGCTACTGGCGCTGGTACTCCAACAACGGCGGCGCGGCCCCGAACGAGGACAGCATGCCGGTCGAGATCTCCAACAACGGCGGGACCAGCTGGGTCCAACTGGAGCTGGTGACGGAGAACGCCGGCGCCTGGGTGCAGAAGGAGTTCCGGATCGCCGACGTCGTCACCCCGACCTCAACGATGCGTCTGCGCTTCCGAGCCCGAGACCTGCTGAGCGGATCCGTGGTCGAGGCCGGCGTCGACGACGTCAAGCTGTTCGGCTTCGACTGCACGCCCATCCGGCCGGCCGACCTCAACGGCGACGGCACCGTCGATGGCGCCGACCTCGGCATCTTGCTGGGCAACTGGGGCAACGCGGGGGCTGGTGACATCGACGGCAGCGGTGCCGTCGACGGTGCCGACCTCGGCGCGCTCGTCGCTGACTGGGGTTGATCGACCGCTGCTGGCTCCCGTTTCGAGGCTCGCGCCGTACACTCGCGAGCATGCGGATCACTCTGCTTGCGTCGACGGTTCTCGCCTGCGTTGCATGGGGGTTCGGCATTCCGTCGAACTCCACGGTCTCGGCTGATGAAGCGGTCGCCAAGCCGAGCACGACCCCCGAGGCCCGCAAGGAAGCCATCGCCGGCACCACGCTCGAGATCGAGCTCGTCAAGGTGCCCGGCAGCGCCGATGGCAGCGTGAAGCCGCTCTGGGTCGCGCGCACCGAAACGCTCTGGGACTGGCAGGACATCTGCATCTACAAGCGCGACCAGAAGGACGGTACCTCGGGCAATGCCTCGGCCGACGCGTGCACGCGGCCCACGAAGCCCTACACCGCGGCCGACCGTGGATTTGGCCACAGCGGTTTCCCCGCGGTGAGCATCAGCTTCAGCAGCGCGAAGGCCTTCTGCGAGTGGCTGAGCGCGAAGACCGGGCGTCGATACCGCTTGCCGACCGTGGCCGAGCGCAAGCACCTGTGTGCGCGGTCGGGGATCACAGCGGAGTCGATGAAGGACCACGCGTGGACGTTCGAGACCGCGAAGGACGCCACCCGCAAGGCCGGCTCGCTCAAGCCGGATGCATGCGGTCTCTTTGACCTCTACGGCAACGTGCGCGAGTGGTGCGTCGCCCCCGACGGCACGGGCGTGCTCATGGGCGGCGGTTTCGAGGATCCCGCTGCATCGATCGCCTGCGACACGGCACTCGCCGACAGCGAGGACTGGAACGCGAGCGATCCGCAGTTTCCCAAGAGCATCTGGTGGCTTGCCGACGGACCGTGGGCAGGCTTCCGCATCGTCTGCGACGAGTGACAGGACCGATCCCGACCGAACCCCACAGGAGATTGCCATGATCGAGCACGCATCCGTTGACCGTCGGACCTTCATCCAGGGCGTCGCCGCCAGCGCTGCCGTCATGGCCGCTCCGGGCGTGCTCGCTGCGGGCCGGCGAGCCGAGGCGCTCCGCGTGGGCGTGATCGGGTGCGGCGGACGCGGCACCGGTGCGGCCTTCAACGCGCTCGAGGCTGGCGAGGCCACGAAGGGCGCCGTGCGGATCGTGGCGCTTGGCGATCTCTTCCCCGAGCGTGTCGATGGTGCACGCAAGGGCCTCGCCGAGAAGGGCGAGCTGGGAACGGTCCCCGAGAAGAACTGCTTCACTGGATTCGATGCCTACAAGGGCGTCATCGCGACCGACTGCGACGTGGTGATCCTGGCGACGCCGCCGGGCTTCCGACCGAGCCACTTCAAGGCAGCGGTCGATGCCGGCAAGCACGTCTTCATGGAGAAGCCGGTGGCCGTCGATGCTCCCGGCGTGCGCATGGTGCTGGCCGCAGCGGCCGATGCCGAGCGCCGCAAGCTGAGCGTGGTCTCGGGCACGCAGCGCCGCCACGAGCAGTGCTACCTCGAGGCGATGGAGCGCATCCACCGTGGCGACCTGGGCAAGGTCGTCGGTGCGCGGTGCTTCTGGAACCAGCAAGGGCTGTGGGACGTCGAGCCGCGTGCCGACCGCAGCGACATGGAGAACCAGGTCCGCAACTGGCTCTACCACGCATGGCTCTCCGGCGATCACGTCGTCGAGCAGCATGTGCACAACATCGATGTGGTGAACTGGGCGTTCCAGGCGGTGCCTGAGCGCTGCGTCGCCACGGGCGGCCGCCAGTCGCGCACGCAGTCCAAGTACGGCCACATCTACGACCACTTCGCCTGCGACTTCACCTATCCCGGCAACCGCTTCGCGCTCTCGATGGCGCGCCAGCAGGAGGGGACCGACGGCCGCGTGCAGGAGTTCATCCACGGCAGCGACGGCATGGCCGAGCTGTCGTCAGGCAGCGCCCTGATCACCGGCGCCAAGGCATGGAAGTTCGCTGGCAAGCAGCGTAATCCCTACGTGCAGGAGCACATCGACCTGCAGGCGAGCATCCGCGGGGGCGACTACCTCAACGAGGGCAAGCGCATCGCCGAGAGCACGCTCTGCGCGATCATGATCCGCATGGCGGCGTACCGCGGCAAGGAAATCACCTGGGAGCAGGCGATGAACGACACCGAGGACCTGATGCCGAAGGTGCTGCAGTTCGGGCCGAATCCCCAGGCGCCCGTGGCGATTCCCGGCCAGGGAGCCTGACGGCGGCCGGCGGTGAGGTCAGCGCTGCGGCTTGGCCGTGGCGTCGGGAACGATGGTGCCCTTCGGCACGGTGACGACATCGGCAGCGCACGGCGGTCCCTCGGGGCCGGGCGTGGTGGACCACGTCCGCCGTCCGTCGGATTCGATCGTCGTCACGCTCGCGCGGTAGCCCGGGAACGCGCCCATCAGGCCGGCGGCATCGCGCGCGCCGGCCACGCAGAGCGCCGTGGCCAACGCATCGCAGGTGGCGCCGTCGGGGCCGCGCACGCAGGCCGCCGTGCGCTCGCGCAGCGCGCGGCCCGTGCGTGGATCGATGATGTGCGAGTGGCGCACGCCATCGATCTCGATGAACTGCTCAAGGTCGCCGCTCGTCGACACGGCCTCGCCAAGCAGCACGAGCTCGAAGGGCTCGCCGAGGCCATCTTCCTTGCGGATGGTCCAGCCGGGCTTGCCTGGCGGTGCGACGGGACCGGCGACGAGGTCGCCCGCCACTGCGACGAGGTGGCTGGGCTGGCCCGATGCCGCCATCGCCTTGCTGGCGCGCTGGGCGGCGAAACCCTTGCCGATTCCGCCGAAATCGAGGGCCATGCCGTCGCGACCGAACATGATCGTGCGCATGCACGCGTCGATCGTCACGTCCTGCCAGCCGACGCGCTTGCGTGCAGCATCGAGGGTGGCGACATCTGGCAGCGTGCCCTGTGCGCGGGCGCTGCGCCACGCCTGCACGATGGGCGCGATGGTCGGGTCGAAGCGCCCCTCGGTGGCGCGGGCGATCTCGATCGAACGGGCGGACACTGCGAAGAGCCGTTCGCTGGCGACCGTAGCCACGCCTGCGGTGCGAGGCAGGCGGCTGCGTTCGCTCGATGCCTGCCAGTCGCTCAGCGCCTCGTCGCAGGCGCGCACCTCGGCCATGGCCAGTCGCGCCGCAGCGAGCCGATCGCTCGCCTCGGGCGCAACCACCTTGACGCTGACGTCGACGCCCATCGCGATCTCGGCAAATGACTCGACCTCGGGCTGGGCGGGATCGGCCTGCGCGAACGCAACGCTGCCGACCAGGGCAAGCGGGACGAGCAGCATCGCTCAGTCCGGTTCTTCGGGACTTGCGGCACGGATCGCACGCATCTCGGCCAGGCGGTCGAAGAGGATGTCGATGAGCTCGGGGTCGAAGGCCCGGCCCTGCTCGGAGCGCATCTGGTCGAGCACGCGCTCCTCGGGCCAGGCCGGCTTGTAGCAGCGCACGCTGGAGAGGGCATCGAAGACATCGCAGATCGCCACGATGCGCGCGAAGACCGGGATTTCCTCGCCGCGGCGGCCGCGTCGCTGCCCGCCCTCCAGGATGCCTGGGTAGCCGGTGCCGTCCCAGCGCTCGTGGTGCATCAGCGCCACCTCGCGTGCGGCCTCGTCGTAATCGGTGGGCATGTCGTCGAAGAGGTCGCCCCCGATGATCACGTGACGTTCGATCTCGCCGCGCTCGTGCTCGTCGAGGAGGCCGGGCTTCTTGAGCACGCGGTCGCTCACGCCCACCTTGCCGACGTCGTGCAGCTTGGCGGCGATGCGCAGTCGATCGCGCTGGCGCTCAAGATTGGCACCCTCGAGCCCGCGCCGCCGTGCCCATTCCTCGAAGAGGATCGCCGCGTAGCCCGAGACCCGCTCGACGTGCGGCGTGGTCTCGCTCGGGTCATGCACCTCGGCCATGCGGATCATGCGCATGATGATGCTCTCGGTGAGGTGGGTGCGCTCGAGCGCGACCGTCGCGATGCTCGCAAAGTGCTCGATCAGCGCCTGGTCCTCGTCGGTGAAGCCGCCGTCCCGCGGCCGCCCCTGGTCATCGCGTGCGTTGATGAGCTCGATCACGCCGAGCACGCGGCCGAGCCGGTTCTTCAGCGGCATCGCGAGCATGCTCCGCGTGCGGTAGTCGAGCAGCTGGTCGAATGAGTGATCGAAGCGGAAGGGGAGGCTCGGATCGAGCCGATCCGTGTCGGTGATGTTCACCGGCTGGCCCGTCAGGGCCACCCATCCGGCGATGCTCCGCTCGTTGATGGGGATGCGGAACGTCTGCATCGGGGGCGTCTCACCGCTGCGCGTGCGCCGTGCGAGCGTCTCGTTCTGGAAGAAGGCGAAGCGCAACCGGTCGCCCTCGCGCACGAAGATGGTGCCGGCATCGGCGTTGAGCAGGTGACGGCTCTCGTCGAGGATCCGGTCCATGAGCGTGTGGAAGTCCTGCACCTGGTTGAGCTCGATGCCCACCTGCAGGAGGCCGCTCATGCGGGTGCGCCAGTGCTCGATCGGCGCCTTGTCGCCGGCATCACGCGCCGCACGGGCGCGCAGGTCCTCGTTCTCGCGCAGCGCCTGGCGCAGCTGCACCTGCACGCGCTGCAGGGCGGCGAGCGCATGATGGCGCTCGACGCTCGCCAGGTAGGCGCGCGAGTGCAGCAGGCACCGGGTGCGCAGCTCTGCCGGCTGCACCGGCCGCTCGATGTAGTCACTGGCGCCCAGGCGGAACGCATCGGCGCGGTCGGTATCGAGATCGCTGCCGACCACCAGCACCGGAACGCCCCCGGTCTCGGGCGCGCGGCGGAAACGGTCGAGCACCGCTTGTGCCTCCTCGCGTCGCTCGACGTCGAGCAGGATCGCGGTGGGCGCCACGCGCATGGCGTGGTCGTACGCGTCGTAGCCGCGCGAGCAACGATGCACCGTCGTGTCAGGAGCCTCGGCGATGACCGCGACCAGCGACGCGGACTCGGGCGAACCGTCATCGACCACCAGCACGACGTGCTGGGCGAAACTTGGTGCCGGGCCGTTCATGAGCGGCCTCCGCGGCGGGGGTTGCGGCCGTTGGGGCCGGACGGTTCCCGAATCGGCGCCGACTCGTTCGATGTGCGCTCCTGCCCGGTGGCCGCATCCGCAAGCGACTGTGCCGAGCCCGGATCCGGGTCATGCCGAGCGAAGACCAGTCGTCCTGCGGCAGTCTGCAGCGTGTTGGTGACGGCGGCCCAGATGTCCTGGCCGATCAGGTGCTGGGCATCCTCGACCACGACCATGGTGCCATCCTCCAACCATCCCACGGCCTGCTGGCGTTGCTCGCCCGCCTTCTCCAGGTGGACCCGCAGGCGCTCGCCGCTGGAACCGGTGCCGCGCATCGATGCAGCCAGGTCGTTCAGGTTGATGCTCGCCACGCCGCGGATCTGGGCGACCTTGTGGAGCCCCGCATCGGTCGTCAGGATCCGCCCGCCGTCGCGCTGCGCGGCCTCGATCAAGGCCGCATCGACGCCGCCGCCATCCTGCGTGCGCGTGCCATCGACCTGCACCTCGACGAGCGGCACGGCTTGCAGCCGGGTGAGCGTGTCCAGGCCGCGTCGTCCGCGTGAGCGCTTGCCGCGGTCATCGCTGTCGGAGAGGGTCTGCAACTCGTCCATCACGAAGCCTGGCACGATGATCGGTGCATCGATGAGCCGTGATGAGGCAAGGTCGAGCACCCGGCCATCGATGAGAGCGCTCGTGTCGAGAAGGTACGGCTGTTCGCCGCGTCGCTGCTTGCTGAACTCGACGTAGGGGATGACCAGCCGGAAGTCGTCCTTGGTGGTGATCACCATGCTCACCGACAGGTAGCACAGCGTGAGGCCGAGGGTCATCTTCGCCAGGCCGAGGTAGAGCGCACCCGGGCCTTCGTTGCCCAGCTCCCACGAGTCCGCGATCGTGTCGAGCAGGGAGCCGAACGCCAGCGCCGCGACCAAGCCCAGGCACAGCCCGAAGTACACGGCGGCCACGCTCGTGATGCGCTTGTTGGGGGTGAGTGCATCGAGGATCAGCACCAGCAGGCCGAAGCCGCCGGCGGCCACGATGATGCCCACGACGGTCGTGAACGAGAACTCGTTGGCCTTCGACGTGCTCGCCAAGGTCAACATCACGCTGACGACCAGGAGCACCACGAAGAGCAGGCGCGCCGCCAGCAGCACGGGAGAGGATCGCTCGCGGCGTGGCGCAGCGGGCGCAGGGCGTTCAGCGGCGGTCGAGTCCGGTCCCGGCTCCATCGGCGGAGTGTACGGGGGCGTGGTGGGGTCGCTACCATTCGGTGCGGTGTCGCCGAGGACGGCCGGGCCCGAGGGACGGGCGTCCCGTGAACCTGGTCAGGGCTTGACGGCAGCAGCCATAAGCGAAGGCGTTCGGGCCTTCGGCAACCTGGCCGTCCTCGGCGACACCCACCGGAACCGGCCGCGCGACGTGCGCGGCACCAGAGCACCGCGCACGAGGGCACGACCGTGGCAAGGAAGGCGAGAAGCGAGCAAGAGGCGCCGGCCGCCGGCGGATCAGGCTACGTCGTGCTGGCGCGCCGCTACCGCAGCCGTGACTTCGGCGAAGTGGTGGGGCAGGAGCCGATCGCCCGAACGCTGCAGAACGCCATCCGCCTGGGGCGCACCGCGCACGCGTACCTCTTCTGCGGCACGCGTGGCGTGGGCAAGACCAGCATGGCGCGCATCTTCGCGCGCGCGCTCAACGCAACCGAGCAGCTCACCGAGCGCACGCAGGTCGAGGAAGCGATCATGCGCGGCCAGGACATGGACGTCATCGAGATCGACGGAGCGAGCAATCGCGGCGTCGATGATGCGCGCGACCTGATCGCAGGCGCCGGCATCGCGCCCACGCGCAGCCCCTACAAGATCTACATCATCGACGAAGTCCACATGCTCACGCAGCCGGCGTTCAACGCCCTGCTGAAGACCATGGAGGAGCCGCCGTCGCACGTGAAGTTCATCCTGTGCACCACCGAGCCGCACAAGGTCCCCGCCACCATCCAGAGCCGCTGCCAGCGCTTCGATTTCCGCAACATCAGCGCGCAGCGGATCGCCGGGCACCTCAACGATGTCCTGTCCAAGGAGGGCATCGCTGCGGACGAGGCGGTGGTGCTTCAGGTCGCGCGGCTGGCCAATGGGTCGATGCGCGATGGCCTGAGCCTGCTCGATCGCCTGGTCGCCGCCAGCGATGGCGCGCTCACGCAGGAGGTGGCCCGTGATGTGCTCGGACTGCCCGATGACGAAGCGCTCGACGCCATCGTGCGGGCGATCGCACAGGGCGATGCAGCAGCCGCGATCACCGCCGGCGGTGCGCTGCTCGAGCGTGGCTTCAGCGCCGACCATGCGCTCGAGTGCCTCGCGGCCCGGCTGCGCGACGTCATGGTCATCGGTGTGTGCGGCCCCCAGACGGAGATGGTCGAACTGCCCAGCGAGGCCAAGCAGCAGCTCGCCGATGTGTCGCGCTCCATGCAGGGCGCCGACCTCGTGCATGCGATCGCGCTTGCCGACGCGGCGAGCCGCACCTGTCGCAGCAGTTCGATCCCGCGTGTGGTCTTCGATGCGCTCCTCGCGCGACTCGCCCTGGCGGAGCGATTCGAGGCGACGGGAGCTGCGCCCCCAAAAAAATGACGGCGGCAGTGCCCGCGGCCGAGGCCCGCGCGCTGCCGTCCGCCACGCCTCGACCGGTCGTCCCGCTCGCTTCGCCGTCGCCGACGGTCATTGCCCAGCCCGCTCGGATTGCTCCGCCGCGTGCCCCTGATGCCCCGACTGCGCCGCGCCCGCACGCGGATCGACCGCACTCGGCGCCTGCGCCCCTGGCCGCGCCCAACAGCGACCCGCCGCGCACCGATGCAGCCGACAGTGCGGCAGTCGTGCGCAACGCCGCTGGCCGCGCCATTGATCCAGCGGTGGCCGAACGCCTGCGTGCCGATCCGCTCGTGCGTCAGGTGACCGACATCCTCGATGCCCCCGTGCAGCGCGTGGTCCCGCGGCGCGTTCGGCCCGCCCCCACGCAGGACGAGGGGGAGTGATCCATGGTTGATCCGACCAAGGGCCCGTATCCCGAGAGCGTGAACCGTCTGGTCGCGGAGTTCGCGAACCTGCCCGGCATCGGCCGGCGCACGGCCGAACGGCTGGCCTTCTGGGTGCTCAAGGCCGATGCCGCGCAAGCCCTCGCCCTGGCCCAGGCGATCGAGGACGTCAAGCGCAAGGTGCGGCACTGCAGCATCTGCTGGAACTTGGCCGACAGCGACCCATGCACGATGTGCTCCGATCCTCAGCGCGACCAATCCGTGGTGCTCGTCGTCGAGCAGCCCAAGGACCTGATCAGCCTTGAGTCGACCGGTCGGCACCGCGGGGCGTATCACGTGCTCATGGGCCGGCTCGACCCGCTGGATGGAGTGGGGCCCGACGCGCTGACGATCGCCGACCTCGTGGCGCGTGTGAAGGATCCTGCGCGCAACGCACGCGGCGTGGCCGTGCGCGAGGTCATCCTGGGCCTCAATCCCGACCTCGAGGGCGACAGCACGGGCCTCTATGTTGCGCAGGCGCTCGAGGGGACCGGCGTTGCCGTGAGCCGCCTCGCGCGCGGGTTGCCGAGCGGTTCGCACATCGAGTTCGCCAACCGCGCGGCGCTCGCGGATGCGATCAGCCACCGTCAGCGGCTCTGAACGATGTCAGGAATGGGCTTCAACCTCTCGCAGGGCGCGCGGCTCGGGCAGAACCTGAAGCTGTCGCCGCGCATGCTCACGACCATGAGCGTGCTGCAGTTGCCCTTGGGCGAGCTTGAGGAGCGCGTCGAGCAGGAACTCCAGGAGAACATCGCGCTCGAGCGCACCGAGCCGGACGCTTCGTCGATGGATCCCGTCGATGCCCGTGCCGATGGCCAGGACTCCGGGGACGGTGCCGATGACCGTGCACTCGTCGTCGAGGACGGCGGCGCCGCGGACTTCGAGCGGCTTGATCGCTTCGAGCGCCGCTACGGCGAGGATCTGGACAGCGATTCGTGGCGCGAGTCACGACGGCTCGACGGTGAGCCCGATGCCCGAAGCGAGGCCATGGCCAACACGCCCGCACGCACGGCGAGCCTGGAGGAACAGCTCCTCGAACAGTGGATGCTCGTCGATGCCAGCCCGCGCATGACCGCGATCGGGCGGGTTCTGGCGGGCTTCGTCGGCGATGACGGGCTGCTGCACACGCCCATCGAGTCGATCGCGGCCGCCGCCGCGCCGGTCGTCGATCCGCCAGCGACCGAGCCCGAGGTCCGCGAGGCATCGCGGCTCTTCCAGCACCTGCTCGAGCCGCCGGGGATGGGTGCATCTGACGTGCGCGAGAGCCTGCTGTCGCAGCTTGACGTCGTGCGCGGCCGTTCGGGCGACGATGATCGGGCCTGGCACGATGCGCGGCTGCTCATCGAGCACCATCTCGACGACCTCGAGGCCAATCGGCTCCCGCGCATCCAAGAGCGGACCGGCATGACCACGGCGCAGCTGGATGCGGCGCGCGACATGCTGCAGCACCTCGATCCGTCGCCTGCATCGGGCCTCACGTCGCGGCCCGTGCCCGGCATCCGTCCTGACGTGATCGTGACCCACGACGCCGCGACCGATCGCTGGAGCGCGCGCCTGGCCGATGGCAGCGAACCGAGCGTGCGACTGGCCGAGGAGTACGTGCGCATGAGCCGCGACCCCAAGGTCGACAAGTCCACGCGCGATCTCATCAAGTCGAACATGCAGCGCGGCAAGTGGTTCATCGAGGCGCTCGGGCAGCGCGGCGCCACGCTGCTGCGCGTGGTCGAGCGTGTGCTCGATCGCCAGCGCGACTGGTTCGAGTTCGGTCCGGGGCACCTGAAGCCGCTTCCCATGGTCGAGGTCGCCGCCGACATCGGCATGAACGTGAGCACCGTGAGCCGTGCCGTCGCCGGCAAGTGGCTCCAGACGCCGCGCGGCGTCGTCGAACTTCGCAGGTTCTTCACGGGCGGCACGCACACCGAGCAGGGGGCCGTCTCGTGGGATGCCGTCAAGGAGCGCCTGCGCGAGGTGGTCGCCGCCGAGGACCGCGCGAAGCCCCTGTCGGACGAGGCGATCACCAAGGCACTCAAGGCAGAGGGCATCACGCTGGCGCGACGCACGGTCGTCAAGTACCGCGAGCAGCTGGGGATCCCGCCGGCACGCCTTCGTCGGGCCCATCCGGGCACGTGAGCCGCTAGGCTCCGCCCATGGCCACCATCTGGTTCGACGGCGCGATCGTCCCGCAGCACGAGGCCAAGGTCTCGGTCTACGACCACGGCCTGCTCTACGGCGACGGCGTCTTCGAGGGGATACGCGTCTACGGTGGCCGCGTCTTCAAGATGCAGTCGCACCTGCGACGGCTGTATGAGAGCGCCGAGCGCATCCGGCTCTCGATCCCGTACACGCTCGCCGAACTCGAGCAGGCGCTGCGCGACACCGTGCGCACGAGCGGCAAGCCCGATGCCTACATCCGCCTGGTCGTCACGCGCGGCGTCGGCACGCTCGGCCTCAACCCGTTCACCTGCCCGATGCCGCACGTGTTCATCATCTGCGACTCGATCCAGCTCTATCCGCCGCAGCTCTACGACACCGGCATGAAGGTGATCGTCGCCAAGCGTCCGCGCATCCCGGTGGCATGCCTCGATCCGGCGATCAAGAGCCTGAACTACCTCAACAACATCCTCGCCAAGATCGAGTCGATCGATGCCGGGGTGCTCGAGGCGATCATGCTCAACACCGATGGCCAGGTCGCCGAGTGCACCGGCGACAACATCTTCCTGGTGAAGGACGGTGTGGTCGTCACGCCGCCGCCCGAGGCCGGCCTGCTGAATGGCGTCACGCGCCGCTTCGTGATCGAGACGCTCTGCCCGGCGCTGGGCATCACCTGCACCGAGCGCCACCTGCGGCTCGAGGATGTCTACGCCGCCGACGAGGTCTTCCTGACCGGCACCGCGGCCGAGGTCATTGGCGTGAATGCCGTCGGCGACCGCGCGATCGGCACGGGCCGCGGTGGTCCGGTCACGGCGCGGCTCACCGCCGAGTTCCGCCGCCGCGTCGCCACGGGTGCGCCCGAGGATTGACCTTTCGTGCGCTGCCGCAGCTGCCAGCACGAACTCTGGAACGTGCGCCCGGGCCCATGCCCGGAATGCGGCGAGCCCTTCAATCCGCGCACGGCGGTCTTCGAGCGCTACAGCGCGCACTTCTGCTGCCCGCACTGCAGCGAGGCGTATTGGGGCAACGGCAAGGATGGCCTGCCGGATCCGCCTGAGTTCACCTGCGCGCGGTGTTCGGGCATCGTGCGTCTGGAGGAGATGGTGCTGCGTCCGGCACCGGGGCAGGAGGGGCGCGAGATCCGTCAGGACCTTCATCCGTTCGATGGTTCGCCCAAGGGACTCCTGCGCCGCACCTGGGACACCATGTCGATGGCCATGAGCGATCCCAAGCGTCTCGGGCGCTCCCTGCGTCCTCGTCCCGACCTGTGGCGGGCCGCGTCGTTCGCCGGAGTGATCGCCGGGATCGGTGTGGCGTCGGCCCTGGCACCGGCCATCGTGACCAGCGCGTACCAACTCGTCACGGTCGGCTCGGTGGACGTGCTCTCCCTCCAGCGGGGCCCGGGTGAGCTGTTCTTCGGAGCCACCATGGGTGCGGCGGTCGTGGGGTCGATGCTCTACCTCGGCGTGATCGTCCTGATGATCGCCGCGGTCATCCGCGTGCGGACCGGGGAGCCGCTGCCGGTCCGGCGCCTGGTGGCGTGCTGGTGCTACGCCAGCGGGGTCGCAACGCTCGGTGCGTTCCCGTGCGTCGGTGCATGCGCCATGCCCGCGATCATGATCATGGGGCCGCGCATCCTGGCCCAGGAACTGCTTGGCGCCGGGGTGGTGTCGCAGCGCCTGGCCACGTTCGTCCAGGTGCTCTCGTTCGTTGCCGTGGTGGCGATGGGAGCGATGATCGTCCTTTGGACCGTCGGCGTCTGATCGGATCGATCAGACCTTGACCCGCGCCCAGCCGCCGTGCAGGAAGCGCGCGAGGAACAGCAGGCCCCGCACGGCCAGCTCGGTGCATAGCCCGATCCAGATCCCGGTCAGGCCCTTGCCCATCTTCACGCCCAGGAGCCATGCAAGAGGCAGCCTGAGCCCGTAGCACGAGACGAAGGTGATGGCGAGCACCCACGTCGTGTCGCCGGCGCCCCGGATGCCGTTGCGGATGACCATCGCCATGGCGAAGAAGACCTGGATGATCCCGCAGGTGAAGAGGAGGTCCGGCACTTCCTGCAGGTGCACCGGATCCTCGCTGATGATCCGCGTGAGCGGCTCACCTAGGGTCATGAAGGCGATCCCGAAGCCGCCCATGATCGCCATGCCGACCAGGTTGCAGCGCCAGATGGCGGTGCGTGCCTTCGAGGCGCTGCCAGCGCCCAGGAACTGGCCCGCGAGAGCGCCGGCCGCCGTACCCATCGCGAATCCCGGCAGGAAACTGAACGCCTCCCATTGCACCGCGATCATGTGAGCGCCGACCAGCCCCTGGCGCGGTACGCCGTCGAGCCCCTCGGCCACGCTGATCATGCCGATGAACGCCATGACGAAGAGGTTCACGGCCCACAGCGTCACGCCCTCGAAGAAGTTGGGGATGCCCACGCGCGCGATGCGCCAGGTCACGGTCCGGTCGAGCCGCACGTCATGCCGCTCGAGGCGCAGGTCCTTCACGCCGCGCCGCAGCACGCGCCAGGTCATCCATGCGCCGACCGCGTAGCCGATCACCGTGCCGATGGCGATCCCGGCGACGCCCCACTCGGTGGCGTCGATGCCCAGGAGGTTCGGCAGCCGCATGCTGCCCAGCCGCATCTCCACGCCCGAGAGCAGGATGCTGAGCACCACGTTCACCACATTGACCCACGCCGAGATGATCGAGGGCTTGGTCGTCTCGCCCGCGCCGTGCAGGATCATCGAGCCGATGCTCATCACCGAGAGGAACGGCATCGCTATCGCGTTGATGCGCGTGTACTGGATGCAATACTCCGCGCTGCGCCCGCGCAGCTCGCAGAGCTCAGCCAGCGGCACGACCGCGAACCAGAGCACCACGCCGACGATTGAGCCCCACGCCAGTCCGAGCGCAAGCCCGCGGCCCGCGACCACCTGGGCCTCGGCAGGATCGCCCGCCCCCATGGCACGCGCGATGATGGCCTGCGCGCCGACACCCACCCCCATGAGCGCGATGCCGATGAACCAGCCCACGTACGCGCCGATCCCGATGCCATCGAGGGCCGGCGTGGCCACGCCGTCGGGGAGGCTGCCGGCAACCATCTTGTCGACCAGGCCGACGCACGCGGCCATGACCTGCTGGATCAGCACTGGCCATGCGAGCACCCAGATCGCGCGATTGATCGAGAGGCCCGCGAGCTTGCCGCTGCGGATCGTGCCTTCGTCATCGAGCGGAGCCTCTGCCTCGATGATGGCCGAGACCGGGCTCATCGGGTCCTCGGGCGAGACCACGGTCGTCGGATCGATCCCTCGATCGCGTGCTGGCGTTGGCGTGGTCACGGCGCGCTGGCTTCGCTGCGTTCAGGGCGCGGGATTCGCAGCGGGTGCAGCGATCGGAGCGGTGGCGGTCGCGGGCTCGGAGTAGGTCGGTCGTGCGGCAGCGGCCAGGCCGATCGGCGCGCCGGGAACCTCGAACCGAGGCTGATCCCAGAAGATCATCCAGTCCCAGAGTTCGAAGTCGCGTCGGTAGGTCGGGTAGGTGTAGGCGTTCTCGGCACGGAAGCGGCCAGAAACAGGCTGCAGTGCGTACCACTCCAGCCAACGAGTGCGATCGGTGCCGAAGTCGCGGCCTGTGATCAGCCACAGGCTCTGGGAGGCTGCCAGATTCACGCACAGTTCAGGTTGGTCGAGCGCAGCGATCAGCGCCTGCACCACGCTGTCTTCCGGGTACTGGCCGAGCGCGATGGCGAGCTCGGTCCGCACATCCGTCTCCTCGGTCTCTTCCAGCAGTCGGGTCCAGAGCTGGTCGACGATCTCGCGGTTGTGCAGTCGCTGCAGGCCACGTGCAGCAGCAAGCCGCACCGGCACCGCCGCGTCCTTGAGCTGCAACGCGATGAGCTTGGCCTCGGTCGGCTGCGCGAATCGGCAGAGGCTCTCGATCGCCGCCGCCTTCACGAGCGGGTCGCGCGATTCCGACACGTAGATCCGGTAGAGCTCGATGTACGTCGGTTCGCCGCCGAAGGTCGCGGTGCCCAGGAGGACCAAGCCACGACGCTGCGCTTCCGGATCGCTTGGGTCGACGGCCCAGGATGCCGCCTCCTGCGGCGTCGGGGGGCTGAACGACTTGCCCAGCATGTCGAAGTCGCTCATCATCGAGTCGCACGCGGCGAGCGGGAGGAGCGCAAGGGCGAGCAGGAAGCGGAGGAGCATGGTGGTCGAGCAGGGCATCGTGCCCGGCGTGGCGGGAGCGTAGCCGTTATCGTCGCTGCATGGCGATGCTGCGCGTGATCGGGATGCCCCTTGGTGCCTACCAGACCAACGCCTACGTGGTGTGGGATGGCGACGACGCGTCGAGGGGCTGCTGGATCATCGATCCGGGCGAGCGCCCCGCGCGGCTGATCGAGCGCATCCGATCCGAGGGCCTGGTGCCGGACACCATCCTCTTCACCCACGCGCACGTCGACCACATCGCAGGTTTGCCCGAGGTGCTTGCCGCGTTCGGCGAGCTGCCCCGGCTGGCGCATCGGAGCGAGCAGGAGTGGTTCGGCGAGCCGGCGCTGAACCTCTCGGAATGGGGCGAGCGGCCGGTGTCGGTCGCAGCGCCGACGGGAGAACTCGCCGATGGCCAGCGGTTGAGGCGGGGGGGCCTTGAGTTCCTGGTGGAGCACCTGCCGGGCCATTCGCCTGGCGGTTGTTCCTTCCGCTGCCCCGCCGCGGGCGTGGCGATCGTGGGGGACACGCTCTTCGCGGGATCGATCGGGCGCGTCGACTTTCCCACCAGCGACCCCCACGCCATGCGGGCTTCCCTGTCGCGACTGATGGAATGGCCTGATGCGACGACCGTGCATGCCGGCCACGGGCCATCGACGACGATCGGGCGCGAACGTGCTGCCAACCCGTTCATCGTCCACCCGGACTCGTGGTGAGTCCTTCGGTACGATCATTCCATGGGGTCCGACGAGAAGATCTTCCGTGAAGGCGCGATCGAGACCGCGGCATCGCCCGACCAGCTGAATGCCATCGCGCCGCTGGTCACGCCGCGCCACGTGCTCCTGATTTCCTCGGTCTTCCTCCTGGCGGGCATCCTGATCGGCTGGGCCTTTTTCGCATCGATCCCGATCACGGTGACCGGCCCAGCGCTCATCAAGCACGATGCACAGGGCAAGGCCGTCGGGTGCGTGGCGTTCTTCTCGCTCAGCCAAGGCAAGCGCGTCGATGTGGGGCAGGTCGCCTACGTCGCGGTATCGACCGTCGCCGAGGACCAGCATGGCGTGGTCGTCGGGCGCGTCGACATGGTGGACGAGCGGCTCACCTCGCTCGAGACCGTCACCGAACTCGCGGGCGACCCGACGCTTGCGCAGGAGATCCAGAAGCAGCTGGGGACGACGCTCTTCGCTTCGATCGCATTCGATTCGGTGGACGGACGGCTGCGTTGGCAGGGTGGCGTGATGCCCGAGGACGACGAGCTCAAGCTGTTCACGCCTTGCGAGGTCCGGGTGGTGATCGACGAGAAGTCCCCGGTTCAGCTGCTCCTGCCCACGCTCTTCGCCGACGATGCCAAGGCCGGCAGCGGAGCCCGCTGAATGGTCGCCGACGCTTCCACGCCGGATGCTGCACTCGCACTCGAGCGCATCGCGCCCGTGCATGTGCCGGTGGTGCTGCAGATGGAAGCGGCCGAGTGCGGTGCGGCAGCACTCACGGCGGTCCTGGCCCATCATGGCTGTCACCGCACGCTCGAGGAGCTTCGACGCGCGTGCGGCGTGAGCCGTGATGGCAGCAATGCCCTGCAGATCGCCGAGGCGGCGCGTCATTACGGCATGGAGTCCGACGGGTTGAGCGCCGAGCTCGATGAACTCGCGGGGGTCGCCATGCCTGCGATCCTGCACTGGGGCTTCAACCACTTTCTCGTGCTCGAGGGCTTCGATGGCACCTCGTGGCACCTCATGGATCCCGCGCTCGGGCGCCGGAAGGTCTCGACGGACGACTTCCGCCGTGACTTCACGGGGGTGTGCATCGAGGTCAAGCCTGCCGAGG
>Ga0315905_10001591_pt1 | contig 24287 bp, 23 predicted proteins | sample LakEriMetagenome_5_FD_203522 | JGI IMG/M metagenome (GOLD analysis project Ga0315905, IMG submission 203522) | Freshwater fungal communities from buoy surface, Lake Erie, Ohio, United States - Buoy 4 MA121 | ecosystem: Environmental > Aquatic > Freshwater > Lake | place: USA: Lake Erie, Ohio...
AGGCCGCGGAGGAGGATACATGTGTGTCATATGAGGGGGGTAGAATGGGGGGATAGGGGTGAGAAACTCGTCGACTCGTAGAAAGGCGGACAACAGCGGTTCTTGCCATCTAAGCCGCGGTCGCGCCAGCGTCCACCTCTTTCACTGCTTTTGCTTGAACCCCTCCTGCTCCTCGTTCTCCCTTCCTCCCTACCTCGTTCACCTCCCCCACCTCCCTCCCTGCCTACTCATCCACAGGTGCTGATCCCATGGCCGCATGCGCCGCTAACGTAGCGGAGGCGACGACAGAAGGAGGGCGGGCGCCTTCTCGACACATTCTGAAAAGTCAGTGCCCTAGTACATTTCCTAATCAAGTCACCATGCAGATGACTTTTGCGAATGTGCGCCGAAGACAAACATGGCTCCTCGCAGGACCCTCTTGATCGGCGACGGTAGCAGCGGAAATAGAATGCTCAGCGTACTCCTCAGAACCCGTTCTCCAAGGAGACCTAGTAACCCCAGCACTTGTATACCAAATCCCAGTATGCACCACCCACGGAAAATAAGCACAAGACCCGCCACGAGCACCGCGCTCCCCATCTGCCGCCGTCGAGCGGTCAAGAACGCGGAAACACGCTGGGGCCCCTGAATGAGGAGCGAGCCCGTGGTCAACCACAAATTGGCCATGATCAGCCCCTTTCTATTCATAAAGCAGCCGAAGATTGGGATAGGTGTGAGAACAAACGCCATGTACACGCCTCCCAACCGCACCGCTGCCCAGCCCCACTCCTTTCGCTGGTCTTGGGGAAAATACTCGTCAAGCCACTCGTCGCCCAAGTGAAGACTGCCGAACTCGAGACCCCCTTCTCCCTCCTCCTCGGAAGCCTCTCCTCCGCGCACCCGCAGCACCGGAACCACGGGCAAGCAGCGACACGCCGCGCGGGGTGCGGCCCCACGCGACACTGTGCCAGGGTATGGCGCATCTCGGTGCAGCGATTCTGCGGGCGCGGCCGCCAAGAGCGCCAGGACGAGGTGCTTCATCACCCCGCCGCCATCTACGGACACAATTTGCTGAACGCGCTGCACGCGTGTCTCGTGAAGGTGTCAACAGCCACACAGCGCTGCCAGAGAGCGTGCAAGACCGCTCAAGAATCGCAACTTCGTGAAGGTGTCAACAGCCACACAGCCTGGCAGCGCTGCCAGAGAGCGTGCCGCTCAAGAATCGCAACTTGAAACTTTCTCTCTCCAAATTCCACAAGAGCACGAACTTCCCATGGCCGGGCTGTCTGAAGCAGCGGGTGTCGGTGAGCCAACGGGGGAGCGCCCGTGCACCGCGTGGCCTCGCCGACAGCGCACGGGGGATGCTGGCGACCTTGACTCGATACGCAACGCAACGTTGTGTATCGAGTCTGCGTCAAAGTCGCAGCCATATCAAGCGCACATGCGCCTGCAAGAATGAGCCACTGCGGCCAAGATGGCTCTGACGCCTGCGTGAGGCAGGCGCCACCTTAGCCATCGGCAAGCATGGGGTATTCATCCAGCACCTCGAGCCCAGGGGCACCGCACAAACTTCAGGGATGCTCAGAGTGGGAGATGTGAGTAGTGTCAGCAAGTTTAATCCACGATGCCCTTTTTTCATGCCGAGGGAAAAAATAACTCCGCGCAACGTCCGTTGTCCTTGCGTGTCCTGACCTGACCCTTGTGCAGATCATCATCAAAATCGACGATACGATTTTGCAACTCGACGGCATGCCCGCGGCAAAGGTGCGCTACAGGCAGAAGAAGGAGCAAGCTTTGCGTACGCAGTGTCTACCAGCTTCCACACAGATTAGCCCACAGCACCTACCCGCAGTAGCTTTGCGCACACAACACTTACATGCATTCGACCCAGGGTTTTCCCTGTCAGGCAAGTAGTTGCCATTGCGCGTAGACAGACTTCTCAGGGAATGGCGCATCGGGTGTTTTGCCATGTGCACCTTGCGCAGGCGCACCGTCTGCTTCAAGGCCCAGCGGGCACGACCGTGCGGATTCGGTATAGGCGTCCGCCAAACACATTCGACATGAACTGCACGCTCCTGCGAGAGACCGGGACAGAGCACATCCTGAAGGAAGAGCATGGCGGCTGGAAGACGATCGACCTGACTGACAACAGGTTGCTCAATGACTGGATGATTTCGTCACATTAGTGAGCGCTGAACAAGCGCACACTCGTTGGCGAAGGAAGCATGCTTTTGCTGGCGCTGCCGGCGTGAGCGCATTATCAGCAGCGCTGCTGGGGCGTTAACCCTGGGGTGCTCATACACTCAGGGCCAGAGATGAAGAGGCAAGGCGGAGGGCTGAAGGTATCTATTCCGGGCAGGAGAAAATCAACTTGGTCGCCTTCCACGGCGAGCATGCAGACAAAATGACGGTAAATCACGTCCCAGTCCCCGCTTAAAATTACGCGATGCTATTGCACCTAGACTGCCTCTTCAAGTTGCACGTGAACCAAACTCTTATGTACTTCCCTCTGCCAGAAAGAGGAACTGGCTGCGTACCAAGCGTGGAGGAAAGCTGAAGACGAAGCAAACTGCGATGCTGCAGACAAGTGTACGCGGCTCAACCTGTCAGCTTCGCGCCGCATGTGACTGCACACCGCGTGCATGACGCGCATTGATTTCATTTGTCGATTAGGGTCCTAGCTCCTTGGACCTGGCGAGTTGCTCCTGATCTGTGTTTTGTTGCTGTTTGATAACTATTTACGTGCTGGGCGCAGATGTGGCAGGCCTAGAAGATCGGGATAAAAAGGGGGGCCGAGGAAACGCTCAGAACAGCTGGCTCCCGCTCCCATTTCCGAAGCACCATCACCCAGCGCACACAACCGAAGCAAATACAAGTTTATTCGGTCTCGGCGCAGGTGGCGGGCCAAAGACGGGGTCGGCGGGCACAGGGCAAGGTATATTTGGGTGGTCTGACGGCGGTAAGAAGAAAACGGAAAAGGAAAAGGATTGGTTGGACTGGATGCCGGCGCACAAGGATGAAACCCGGGAGAAAAAGGGGAAGCTGCTCAGGGCCGTGGCATTCGGAAGTGAAGCCGACGTAAACAAAGCTGCAGTTGATTACAAGATAGCCAAAACGCACAGCAAGTTGCACGATTTCCTGCACGGAAAGCCCACACAGAAAGATTGGTGGGACTTTGGAACCAACAGCGAAGCTCAGCGCAAGAAACCCGGTCAGTGCAGCTTGCCTCCTGACATTGCCAAATCGTGTGCGTGTGTGTGTGTTTGCGTGTGTGTGTGTATTATTATTATTATTTTTATTATTATTTATTATTATTATTAATGTACTGTGTGTCTGTGTGTGTCTGTGTGTGTATGTATGCAGGACAGCACCACTGGCCCTGGGAACCGCGACCAGAACAACATGACTCGAGATTCCTCGACAAAGACGTTCCCATGCCCTGGGACGTGTGGTGTACCGCCAAAAAGGACACGCGCTAATGGAGTTCGCGCGAAGAAGCACCAGATTGTCGAAAGCAAAAGAATCACCGGGAACGCTTCTCCCCCGCGCTTAGCTGTTGGAACGTTTTTTTTTTCGGTTACTGACTGCCCCGTGCATTATGGCACGAACTCGTTTTCAGGGCCTGTTGATTTTGCGGCCGCGGTTTCTGCTCTTGCCAAAGGGGTTCGGCCTTCGTGGCAAATGCCCTACTGAATTACAATTCTCGGCGGCAACTCGTCGTGGAGGAATAGCGGTTGAGAACAAATTCTAGTCTGTGCAACCACGGATGCAGATAGAGCAAAGTCCAGCCACTTTCACGTTTGAAACGTTTGAAAAGCTCACGTGCGCAAATGCCGCACTTCGACATGGTCACCGCGAATTGTGGCGCACAAGCACTTGGACGGACAAGCTAGTACGGGTGCGGCTAGATCGCAACAGTTGTGCCAGTGCTCCCGTATCTTCAGAAACAAGCAACAGCACTGAATTTTGACAGAAAAAAATATATATTTCCAATTACGGACAAAATGGAAGTTAGAGGCCCCCAGTGCTGGGTGAGCAGGAAAAGACAGAAGTTGTTGATATGATTCTGGCCTACTCGCATCATTATCTTTTTTTTTTGCTCGTTCGAAATGATGTTGGTCGCATCATTTTCACACCACCACTTTCACGCTAGCCACCATTTTTAGCGCACCTGTAACGTGTGTGGACATCAACAGCATGTTAGGAGGAAACTAAAGCAAGCGCACACGCCAATGCATCAAAAACAACATCGGCCCCATATCCTAGATTTTTTCGAATCACTCCACAGGATCTTTGGATCCGACTGAAGTCACACTCGCAGCGACATTTATCGACAACAAAAGGTCTGTGTGAGAGTGTGAATCTGACCTGCAGCATATTTGCGAGCATTTTCTGTTGCGCTTTCATCGTTGCACATACTCTGCAGCTTCTTCTGAGAGAAGGATGGGTGGGTGTGGAAAATGAACTGGCAGTGAGTGAGGAGGGTGCTGCATTGAGAGCCGATAAACAATAGATCCATTTTCGGTTGCATACGCATGGAACACTGATCCATTGCATGAGTGAGTGAACACACGGATACATTACCTGCGCGTCAAGTCTCCAATCTGCGGACGAGTCCAACGTTTTTCCGCTGCACGCGTTGACAATGGCCTGCACATATGTAGGTTGAGTAGCGTGGGCAGGGTGAGTAGGTATACACACACACACGCACACACGCACACGCGCGCGCACACACACACACACACACACACACACACACACACACACACACACATACACACACACACACACACACACGCACGCACACACACACAATATATATATATTAATATATATACCTTAACACATTTTAATCATATTTCAATTATTTTTATAAATTATATTTATATCATTATTATATATTATTATATTACTATTATTATTTATCATTATTTTAGAAAGTAAAAGAAAGTAGAAAAAAAAGGTGTAGGGGTGTAGGGTTTCCTCCAAAGTATTTCTATAGAAAAGAATTTTTTTTTGACTATATCATACACCCCCTACACCATTTTATACTATATCTTAATAGCTCGTTGCTGGCTACTTTTTATACCTTATCATTTCTTGACTATATCCATAAAGCCACCCACCTACTCACGCTACTCACGCTACTCTCGCTCCTCATGCTACTCACTTACATCACTTACTCAACTTACACTACACACACACACACACACACACACACACACACACACACACACACACATCCTGGTCATGAGCGAACAACAAATACGCGCACTCGAAAACAGTCATTCGGCCACACCCGACCACAGCCATAGTCAGGAACACAAACACAAGGGAGCTCTGCACGATAAATTGCATCTCAGAATTTTCAAGGAATAATACACAACAATATGCGACAACACACACACACAATGCACTCACCAGAGCGGCGAATTCGCGCACTTTCGGCCCCGCCACACGATCAAGCAGCCGGATCAGTAGCGCCTTTCGTTTTTCAGAAATAAATGTGATAATGGTTGCAGCGTGATCGTGTGTGTGAGCTGATCATTCAAGGGAGGGACGAGACATTTTCGGGATCAGACTAGGGAGAGAACTAAATAGGTGTGATCAAGAGAGACCATGCCCCCGTTTGCGTGAAGCACGTCGATATTCAGTTTGTTGGAACAGCAGGCGTTGTTAATAGCAGCCAGCGCGTGCTCCACTCCCGTCCACCTTGTTTTTCAAATGCACACACCAGAGAATGCGCGCACACACAACAAACAGGTTCAAGTTAGCTCTTTGCTGAAAATTTGGGAATGTAGGGGTTGGGTTACGGTACACGGTATCGCGCATTTGGACCAAATTCAGGCTTTTGACAGAGTTTTGGGGGGAAATTTAGCTTCGACCTTATGGTGATATCAACATCGCTTCCGAGAGCCTCACTTATGACTTCAGCCATCTCTTCACCCACGTAATACAGAAGCCGCCGCACCCCGCCTGCCTTATACACTTCATCTCGATTTTCCGGACAATTGATGCAGGCGGTGCGGATGGCAGCCGCTGCGTAAGTGCGCATATTTTTGCAGGGGGCCTCCAGACGTGACACCATTGCCCGCATTCCTGATGCGTATCTAGGTGCGCAAAAGTGTCAAACGAGACCTAACATATAGGGAAAAGAGCATTGATGGCGTACCTGAAGTCAGCGCGGCATTCAAGGTTCTGTTCCATAGCTAGCCACAACGCCTCCTCAGCAGTCGTCACCGTCGTCGCGTCACTGCTATTGTCACTGACGACCGAGACCAGAAATGGGATAGCGTTGTTGTCGTGAAGCCACTGCCCGATACAGTTGCTACAATGCCCCCATACTTCTGACATACAGCGCACACATAGCACCTTCAAGACCAAATCCCCAGCAAGCCCGACGCGCACTAGAACTTTCGTGCACTTGCTGGCCAAAACCAATTTCTTGGCATCATCTGAGGAGCTGCTGCACTCCGCCAACACCTCAAGCACCACCATCTGGTCAGGCATTGGCATCAACGGCAAATCTTGGACGAGTTTGCAGTCGTCGGACAGCATGCTACGAATAACGTTGGTGCGATCAGTGAGCGAAAGGTATTGCAGTACGGCCCTGAGCCCCTTGCACGCCAAAGCCCTGTGGCGAGGCTCAGGCCCGGTGACCAGAAGCAATAACAGGAGTTTTGTACCATGCTGCCCTACATAGGGACCTTGATTGCCCTCGATCTCCAACGCCCTGACCAAGACCTCGACAGCCGCGCACAAACTCGCGCGTTTCTGTGAATCGATCAGGTCGTTTTCTATTTTTGCAACGAGGTAATCAATACATCCAGCTGACCAAAACTCTTTCAATTGACGCGGGCCTGCCATGTGAAGACCCGCCTCTGCCAGGCCCGATAGATCAGGCGTATTGTTGATGAGATAAAGGAGCAGCGTTGGAGGGAGTGCGCCAAGATTTTTGATGCACAGAGCTTTCCGCTCTTCTCCTCCCTCCCCGCCCGGGTCACTGACCGCCCGAAGCAACTCGCTCGCCAGCACCTGCACTGAGGCGGAGGGGTGCGACAAAAATCGAGTCACGATGCTAACACCGAACCTTGCCACATCCTCACACGCGTCTTGTGATGCTCCAATCAATGCCAGCAACGCTTGTAGCACGAGCTCTGGAAACCCCGCATCCAGATCCGGCAGAGCGCCTGCCGCTGACATTACACTTCTTTCTAGGTACAAGAGGTCTGACTCAAACTTCTGTAAAGGAATTCTCAAAAAGTCAGAGAAGGGACTTGACACGGAATAAAGAAGAGGGGCTTTCACAAAGACCTTACCTCTTGCTGCCGTTGCATCTCCTGCGGTGTAGGGGCACTTGGGTCGAACCAGTGTCTGCCATTTGCATGTTTGTTTGTGCCCCTAGGTGTGACACATTCTGCTACATCCAACATCGAATGATTCGCACCCAGAATAGCCTCAGCATCGCTAATCCCCTTGTCAAAATTGAGGGGTTTCCCGTCTCGCACCCTGCTTTTCGCATCTATCCCGACGGATAGATTGGTTCCCAACAGCAGAGCCCTGATCTGCTGGCGAATATCAGTATCCTCCGTTGACTCATCATGTTGCAGTCCTGGTATGGGAGCTGAGGGGTAGCGACTCGCGACCGTGTGTGGTGAGTCGCCATTCACAGCTTCGAGGTGTCCATTACTGACCTCGCTGCCGCTGGGCGCGTTAGCGCCTTGAACAGGCTCTTTGGCAAACGGGCATTTCGGCGCACACCGTAGAGCTAGAGCAAGCAGGGACGTACTTGCTCCCTCGGCGGTAGCCTGCGCTGAATTGGACTTGTGTTTTTCACACACAACGAGCAACGCTCGCGCTGCTGCCCTACACGCACCTCCGCTTGCACAATTTTTCAGCATCCTGACCAATAGACGCGGGCCCCCACATGAGCCAGCCTCGTCCTGGCACTTCGAATTTCCCACACAGGTGTTGCCGAATATTTCTGCTGCGAGCACCTGGGTGTCACGGAGCGAGGGCGCGCCGGGAAGGCTTGACATTTCGTGAGATCGCCCTCCTATGTTGAGCAAGTCAACTGTCGCCTGGATTCCCGAGGACAGTCGTACGGCCTCCTGTACATCGCTGACTTGATAGAGGTCTTGTGCGGGGTCCAGCAAGTCACGTAATTTGCACATGCTATCCTCCCGTCCTACGGAGTACGAAGAACGCATGTCAGTGATGAGCTGGCCGACGGAGGACGCGAGTGCATTGAGATGTCCATTCGCATTCGCAGCTGCCGCTAAGCTCTGTTTCAGATACGTCTCTATATCCTTAAATGTTGGGCGTTCTCTGGGATCCCTGTGCCAGCACCGCCGGATTAGATTTGACAATATCGGGGAAGTGTCGCGCGATTTTGGGCGTGCGTCGGCATCGAGGACAGCGGTCATCACGTACTCGGGCGTACTGCCGTCATACGGACGTTCCATCGTCGTCATCTCATTCAGAACCACTGCAAAGGCGTACACGTCAACCGGAAAGCCATATGGACGGCGAGAAAGAATTTCTGGCGCCATGTATGGCACTGTCCCGGTGATCCCATCTTCCGATGACTCACCCACAAATGGATACTTTGCTAGGCCGAAATCGGCGACGCGAGCCTGCAAACCGGCGTCGATAAGAATGTTCTGGGACTTGATGTCGCGATGCAGCACCCTTTTGTGGTGCAAGTACACCATCCCGAGGGCGATATCAAGGGCAATAGAAAAACAGTGGCCAATGCTTAGCTGTGTGCGCTCACGGTGTATGAGATCGTCCAGGGAGCCCATTGAGTAGTACTCCAGCACCATCGTATGTGGGGACGTGATCACCCCGAGAAGCCTGACGATCTTGCTATGCGACAGTTCTGATAGCACGCTCAACTCCACCTGTGCAAGTGAGTGCGTTCGTATAAAGTTAGGGCCTCATCGTCCTCTCGGAACTGCGGCGTTTACTTTGAAACACGCCCAGCCACGCTCAGCCACATCAACGCCAACAAAGCCACACACCGACAACTGACAACGCACACCTGAAATTCGGAAGGCACGACAGGCTTCTTTTCGGCAGATGGTGGCTGTTCGATCTGTCAAGGACTGGATTAGTCTGCTAATAGGTCGAAGTTCTGGGCACAGTATGTGTCCTCGCGGCAGAAAATATAATCTTGACAGATAGACCGCACAGCATTGATAAATACCAACACGCACTGGCGCATGACCCTGCTTGCAAGGTGGAAAGGAGTTTTCTGCCAACATGATCAGGCCAGCCCCGAGCTCACTCGAGCTCGCGCGAGGACTACTTTGTGGACAGCATGACGGACCCATTCGGCCCGCCCTCGCCGCTACAGTACATTAGTATTACTTGAAACGTTTTTGCATTTGTTGCATTACACTGTTTCTGAAAGAACAGTGAAACAGCATCATCATCATTTTTTACTGCAGAAAAATGTCCGCATGTTCCGGACAGACACTGTCGGGAAAATGCCAACGGACTTCGTCTGCAGTCAAACTGTCTGTCGGGGGACGGACAGATTTTGGGGGTAGGGGACTGGTCACAACGGTCCACCATTTTAAAGACTCTCCACATGTGTATTCCAGAGCGTGGGAGACTATACCTGTGTCTTGAGGGCCACACACGTTCCCAGCCACTCACCAAGCACAATTTCTCCAAAGGTGCCAGATCCGAGCACGCGGACCCGACGTATTTCGCTTCTGGGGATGACGTAGCGCTGTGGGGATAGGCGAGGAAGGTGATGAAGGTGATGTGGGCGTGTGTACAACGAAAGCCAGCTGCACACCCTCGTCATCAAGTTCACCAGCTGCTCCTCGCACCTTCATTGCATACCGCCGAGCACAAACAGAATCCACCACAAACAATCCGCCACTGGTCGCGCGCAAGCACACACAAATATGCAAAAACCTTTTCAAACTGGAGGAGAATGTCGTCAACCGTTTGAGTGCGAGGTGGAAGTCCCGGCCTGAGGGGCGAGTAGTTGCCCCGAGCCGACAGCGGAGCAACTATCCCGATGTGCAGCCACAGACACAAAACATCAGGCGCACGCATGCGCGAAACGCACATACACAGACCGCAAGCGCGAGGGCAAACATCCCTGCAAGCACCTGCGCGAGGAGAGCTCAGCCCATGTGAAGACGGGGACTCGCGATCGGCGTTTGCCAGGAGCTCCCGGTTTCTGCCAGGCACGCACGAGGGCGCAGCAAAGTCTGCTGCTGCTTCTGCTTGCGCTCTCCGTGTTTGTGCGTGCGTGGCACGCAGACGGCGGCGCACATGCATGTGCGCGGCACCTTTGCATCATCATGTCCGTCTTTACACATCTTTCCATCCCGTCCGCGCGCCGCCCCGGCGGTCGCTTGCCCGGGGCGTAACCCAGTATTTAAATTAGTGTCCGTCCTCGGCAAACAGGTGGAGGGTTATCGGCTAGGCCCACAACCGATATTCTCCCCGCCAGACGACCGAAATAAACCGATATCAAACCTAACATTTATTTTTACGAACTGAGCCCGTCTCGAAGATGGAGGGTGAGGCCGGCTCACGTCCCGGAGCCCACGACGCCCCCGACGCCGTCGCAGCCCACGACACAATCGACACCGCCATAGCCCACGCGGCTAAGGAGCCCCTATGCAGCACAAGCACAAGCACAGGCCGCCGCCACTGCGGCCCCCAAGCGACCGAAGTCTGTCGCAGAGATCGTAAAATTGGTGCTGGATAAGGCGGCTGCCGAGGAGGGAGCGCCACAGGGAGGGTCGGCGGGTGGCGGGTCGCAGAAAGCCGCAGAAGCGGAGGGAGAGGAGGGTGCCATTGCGCACGGCACGCATCTCGCAACAGGCAACATGCATGTCCACGACAGTGATGTCGGCACGGTGCGAGGAAGGCGGCAAAAAAGGACAAGAAGGAGAACGTTTGCATCGCTGACATGGCCCGCCGTGTGAGAAATTGGGGCACAGGACCAGGTGGTTTCCAAAATCAGGCGGCACAATTTGTGGGCACTTCTGATATTGGGTTTGTGAGCAGCAGTCGCCGCCGTGTCGGTCCTTGCTGTGTGCAGAAGGCCAGCGGAATCGGGGTCCAAAAGAGCCAATCGCAAGGAACACGCACATGTTGCCACGAGATCTCATAAAGCGCCCAGGCACTTTCGAAATCGATCATTTTGATTTCGAGGGAAATTTTGTCACACGACACACCTCAGACCCTCACGAGTCGAACGAGGCAGCATCGTAGCAGGCCGCGCCAGCGCCCCGCGCCCCGCGCCCCGCGGGCCAACGGCTGGGACCCCGTCTGGACGGCCCCGGCTTGCAGGGGGTGCCCATCTCGCACCGCGTCGCGCCGCTACCCCCGGAGCAGGGGCGACTCTTGTGCGCTGTGCCTGGTCGACGATTTGGGAGCTGCGACCGTCAAGCTCGGCAAGGACAATTCGCCCTCGGCGCTGGTAACTCACTTACAGTACGCTCACCCAGAAGAGTACAAACAGATGTGGGCGATGGAGCAAAAGCGCAAGGCAGCACTGCCCAGCAGGTCGAGTCCTCAAGCAGCCAAGTGTGTGTTGAGTGTCAATTGGAAAACAAAAGAAACCAATTCTCTTTCAGGTCGTGCTGGTGTGACAGCCGGAAAAAGAACTGGGCTTGTACCGCGAGACGGCTGGCGCAAAATTCAACGACGGTAAGCTTGATGTCCATTCACCAATCCTCAAGTGCTGGAAAGAACACGCTGCACTATTTCCATACTTGTCCCAGGTAGCCCGTCGATATCTAGCCATGCCCGCTACTAGTGCCTCGGTAGAGACACTATTTTCTGTAGCTGGTCAGGTGGTCACAGCTAAGAGGGTGAGACTACACCCCTCAACCGTCACACTGCTTGTGTTTTTACATGAGGCCATTCCCGGGGGGGTATCGAGAGGGAGGCGCTGTCAATCATTCAGGACAATATCCTAGTTGAATAAGTTAATAAACTGATTGTAATCGTCAATGAGGAATTGGTCACATGGTGATTCATTACTATTACTCTTCTCCCACTACATCCTTTGAAGATACTGTCCTTGCGACCCCAGGGCGCCGGCGTCCGAGTCTGACTGTCCCATTCATCTCATATCGTTTCGGTTCATTTCGGTCCCGGTCCCACCGAAACCGATATCACTGTGTTATCGTTTCGGCCGAGGAGGGACACTGATTTAAATTGTAGTCCCCTTAGTACTGTATATTGAGGCAATAGTACCGGACCTTATTAATCTTGTGCGTTCCTGGTCCAGCCGGCCGAAGCATGCTGTTGGTCGGCAAGGACATCCGGTATGTCGACGCGCGCGCCCCGGCACGCGCCGCGTCCCGCACACGCACTGACGACGATCCTCTGTGTAATGTGCCGCCCCTCTCGCCTAGGGCCGAGCGCGGACTGCGCGTGCAATTTATACCCGAGCTGGGGCGCGACAAGGGTTCCGGGACCGTCCAGGATGTGCAAGGGGACCTGGCGACCGTGATCTGGGACTCGGGCGAGGTGGACGAGGGGGTGCCAGTAGGCCGCGCAGGGCAGTACTACCTCCGCCCTAAGGTCCACAGTCTGGCGCCCGAAGCAAACGGCAATGCATCGCCGCGGCAATACGTGGATCAGCGCTCGGTGGATGGCCTCTCGCTTCGCCAGGTTCAGGCTGGCGATGGTAGAGCGCCTCCACTCTACCGACCGCTGGCGCCGAGCGCGCAGAGCCCGCGGCAGCTCCCGGTGCGTCCAGTGTCCCCGCGGGTTGTGAGGACGAGACGAGCGGGGGAAGACAACGGCGAAGAACTCAGGAGAGGAAACGACGATGGGCATGGTTTCGATTCTGCCCGTGAGGGTGCCCGCTCGCCCCTGGCCCCGGTGCGTGGACGGCCCAGGGCGGTGGACAGGGCAGACCTCTCGATGGGCCTGTGGGAAAAGATGATAGCGGTGGACGTCCCTGGGCCTTCATCAGTTCAGTCCGGGCAACGAAGCTCCAGCCCCGCGCCGCGGCAGGCCTTGGTAGCCAAGGGCGGCAGCACCATAGGACTGAGCGTGTACGGCACGCAAATCGACTACGTGGTGCCGGGAGGCCCTGCGCATCTGTCCCAGAAGCTGGACAAGGACGACGAGATTTTGGTAGTGGACGGGGTGGCAGTAGACTTCGGCAACGTTGTCGGCTGTTTGCAGGGCACAGACGTGGCGGGCAGCAAAGTCTCGCTCCGCGTTCGCAAGCACAAAACGGGCGAGGTGGCGGACGTGCAGCTCACCCGCGTGTCAAAGGCGTCAATGGAAAACCTTGTTTTTATTTTTCAAACTATCACACAGCTCAAGCAAAACGGGCACAATAATGAGGGCTATGAGCGAAGCAGCTACCCACCGGAGGCGGCCCTTTCTATGGACCTAGTGGACAGATTGGTCACGCTTATAAGCGCGGTGGAAATTGACAGGCACAATGCGACAGTGACGTTAAAGAAGCAGTTCTCCCAGATTTATGATGACTTACGCAGTCACCTGCAGCTGGCGTACGATGAGATTGATGTGTTGCGTGCCCAGGAACACGCAAACTCTGACTACAAGGAGCAATGTCAAAGACTGACAAGGCAGCTGGAAGAAGTTCAAGCTCAAATGAAGGAGAAGACGGCACGTGCGCAACGATCAGCACCCCCACCGCCTCCTGCTGCAGACGCAGAAGATGCGGAGAACATGAAGACCAGATTGGCGCAAGAGTTGGAGACTGGAATGCAAAAGGAATTCGAGATCCGCCGCCTCAATGCACAGTCAGAGCTGCTGCTCAAAGAGCTGGAAACGGCAAAAAGAACGATGGTTGCAAAAGACCGCGAGCTGCAACAACGCTCGCTCGAGGATAAGGAACTGGAAAAGAAGTTTCAGGCCCTCCAGGGACTGCTTGAATCCACATCGGGTGAAGCTGCCATGTATAAAGAGGAGTGTGAGAAGCTGCGCTTGCATCTAGAGGACGTGACGATAAATCAGGTGGAGAAGATACAAACGGAGGTCAGTCTCTTGGAAGCAGAGTTCAAATCTCGCAGCAAGAGTCTGGAGGAGACGTTACAAGCTAGAGTGGACGATTCCGAAAAGCGTATTGAAGCGCTCCAGAAGATGCTGGACGAACGTGACCGCAAATTGTCGGAGACGACAAAGCTTGAAGACATAGTAAAAGAACTTCAGGCAAAACTTGCTGCGGTACCAGAAAATAGCTACAGACATGGCGACATATGCGAGGCAGCCATCATCTCGGCGCACAACTTGCCGGGTGCTGCGAAGTTGGAGACCATTGTCATGCTTGCATTGGACCACAGACATCAGGTGCAGCAAACGAGACCCACAGTGGGTGTTGACCCCATTTTCGAAGAAGACTTCGTGGCTAGACTCGCAGCAGACACAAAAGCGCTGACGTGTGCCATTTACCGAAGCGATCCGGAGCAGCCGGGGGAGTTGGTGGGCAGCGCTTCGATCCCCATTGCGAGGATTGCTTTGGCTCCAGGCTCTCAAGTGGAGGTGCCTGTCATGGCGAACGAAGATTCCACCAAACCCTTAGTGGTTGATGGAAAGCAAGCCATGATAAAATTGTTTTTGGCGCGCTCTAATCCAATGCGCTCCGAGCGTTACCCGGAACCGGGACCTGGTATTGATTCGGCGCACGTGCAAAAACTGGAGGAGGACATCGCGAGCGCACGACTTTTTTCTGAAAAGTTGGAGGCTGAACTTCAGGCCGCAAAGGATCAGTCAAAAGCGCTGGCCGGAGTGGAACAAAAACTTCTGCAAACGAAGATGAAGCTCGATGATTCAGAAAAGATTCGTGAGAAACTTTCAGCAGAATTAGGAAACCTACGTGACGGCAACGAGCGGCAGCCACGCGAAGCTCTCGAACAGCTTGTACGCGAACTGCAGGAGCTTGTGCAACAGAAGCAGCTCGAGATTCAGCACCGCGATAGCAGGTTGATGATTCTGCAAGAAAAAGGTAATTTTCTGACTTCAGAGCTCGAAAAACTCCGGAACTCCTTCCAGGTCAAGGAGCAGTTGCTGACAGATGTGGAGAAGGAGTTGAATGCGTCTAAGGGTGTCATCGAGTCGATCAAACGCAAGAGCAAAGCCGGAGAGGACGCTGCTGCCAAGAATGCTCAGCTTGAGGAGCTAGCCTGCAAATTGGATGAAGGGATGAAGCAGCTGATGCATGTGGATGAGGAAAGGAGAGTAGCGATTGCGGAGGTGGAGGAAGAGCGTGCGAAATCGCGGGCTCTCTACGAACGACTCAGAGCCCTCGAAAACGAACACCAAATGCTCAAAAGTGAGCTGCAGCGCCTCATGGATGATATCGAGGAAACGAAGAAGCTTAAGTCTGAAAATGCAGAGCTTACAAGTTTGAATGCGCGCCTCAGACAAGAGGTTGACCTGGCAAGGGCAGCCATTTCGGAGGCAAGGCAGGTGGAAACCGAGAGTTTCCGCCTACGGCGGGAGGTTGCAGATGGACGCAGCAGGGTGACAGAGCTGGAAGCTGAGGTAGCGCGCTTACAAAACCAGCACCAGCCTGCCGACGACGACCTTCCGGCTGTGGCCAAGAAAGAGCGCAGAGCTGTGCAGCGTTCCGGTGCGCACTTGCTTGCGTCTTCGCACGTGTGCGTGTCCGCATCTGTGTGCTTGCTGACACGCACTGTATCCTGCCCTCTCGCAGCGGCACCGCCACCAGCGCCTGCAGTTCCTCCCAACCCATCCAATAGCGCCAATCCGCAAGCTCCAATGGGCAGAATAGGCATGAAGATCTCTGAAGCTCCTCCCCACAAGGTCTCGGGTTGCCCATACAACAGGCGCTCTAAGTGACATGCGAATGTGCACACAGGAATTCGAGCGTGTATGTTGAATGTGTGCTGTGTTGAATGTGTGCTTGCATACGCACTCGTATCAGGTGATACGTGTCACAGAGCTCATGGATAAAGATGGGTTGGACATCAATCACTCGGTCAGTGTTGGGGATGAGCTCTGCGAGATAGATGGTATTTGCTCTACCTGCGGCCGTTTCTTAATAGCGTACACGTGCATGCATGCGCGACTCCAGCGGGGTTCGGCGGCGCAACAAACAGATGTGGTGTAGTGCTGAGGGTCATAGCTGCGTTCAAATACTCCCTCAGACAGATAGACATTTTTTTTTATGGAGTCGAGTATTGCGCCCTTCTGATCAAAGTCAATGAGTGAATGTCTGTGTATTTGTCTGTGTGTGTGACAGGTATGCACGTGGAATCAATGCCAGTCGAGACCGTCCTGCAACATATTGTTGGGTCTCTCCCTCCCTTCATGCTCTCCCATCAAATGCATATTGTATCGGTTCCCGTGTCTCTATACATTGCTTCATTGTTCTTGTCTCAAGACCGTACCCCACCGACTTGCGTACAAACTGAAACAGTTTGTGTGCTGGTCAGCACACAAACATGAGACCTGCAGGGACATTGGTAGTGGTCAACTTAAGGGCCATGTGACAGGCCAGAAAGAATGAATCAATGGATGAAGTAATCAATCAATCAATCAACTAATTATGATTGAAACAAACATTTTTACAGACCTGCGGGGTCACTGGTGGTGCTCAACTTTAAGAGCAAGGTGACAGGCCAGAATTATGACGTAGTTGTCTTGCGCCACCTCCCGCGCCCGCCCTCCGCAGTCTCCCAGGTAATTCGCTGCCAGCACACCATGCTTCCCCACACGTCGCCCCATGCATCCCTGCGTAGACCCCCTACCTAAACCCTAAACCCTAAACCCTAAACCGCAGACAAACTCGAGCGCGCCGTTCCAAGATCTCAACGTCGTCCCCTACCCCCAAGTGCAGACCTTCGGTATTTCCCCCTCTTGTGTATTTCCCCCTATTTCCCCCTCCTCTCAATCCCTTCCCCTTTTCATCTTACCTGAGACAGAGAAAAGTGAGACAGTGTGTGCGTTACATCCAGCACATGGATGTAACTGCCACATTGAGCTGACACAAACACCCGGAACACGAATGCAGCACGACAATTGCCCACGAACCCCGCGCCGCGCATGATTGCGAAGGAGAGGCCTCAGGATATCGGTACCGAGTACGTTTGAATTCGGCCCCAGGAGGTTGCGCACTGTGTGCGTGGGTGTGTGACAGCGTGGAGGGAAGCCATGCACTGGCATCCAGAGAGAAGACGAGAGCTTGGGTATGTACTCTCAACCACGTAGGGGTTAGGTAATGGTGCCGCTATGGTCGTTATTCGGATCGAGTTACGTCTACTACAAGCGCGTTAATAAAGCTACGGTTGCTACACTCAAAAGATCAACGCTTCAACGTCCGTCACAAACACGTTCCCCGTCAGACTTTGCGGTGACAGCGCGTTTCTGGGAGCGCTGATTCGCGGCGGTGTAGTTGGCAAAGAACATAGGAAATATTGGCCAGGAGCAGCTGCGTTGTGCAACCTGAAACCTTCAGGGCGGGGTTGATATTCCAACTTTGACTTGCAGGATGCTTGCATCACAAGAGGAGCAGGCCAAAGTTGGTCAGATTTCCTCACTTTGGGAGGTCGACGATGGACTGGGTGAGGGTGAGGAGCGGGCATTGATCGAATCTAAAGAGAATAGATACTCGGTACGTGCAGGCGGTGCATTCGATATCGGTACTTGGTATGTATGGTGCTAATGTGTTGCTAATGTGTTGTTAATATGATGCTAATGAGTTGCTGATGAGTTGCTACATCGGATATCGGTACTTGGAATGTGTGGTGCTGCTAATGTGTTGCTAATGTGTTGCTAATGTGTTGCAATAATGTGTTAATGTGTTGCTAATGTGTTGCTATAATGTGTTGCTAACGTGTTGCTACACGTAACACGTTAGCAACACATTATAGCAACACATTAGCATGTTTACCGGGGATACCGGTACTTGGTATGTGTGGTGCTGCCTGCCAATGTGTTGCTAGTGTGTTGCTTATGTGTTGCTAATGAGTTGCTAATGAGTTGCTACATCGGATATCGGTACTTAGTATGTGTGGTGCGCGAGGCCACGCTCCTTGTCAAGCACACTGATGATTCAAGCGGTATTCATTATTTGACTTGCAGTCATATTAGCCTACACACATCAACGGTCGAAGTGTACTTCGCGACGTTTAGCGGGCGCCACCTGACACAGATTCTCAAAAGTCAGTGTTCGTGGGCGAGTTCGCGCATGGTATAAGCGCGCCCTGACACACATTCTCAGCAGTCAGTGCCCTAGTACATTTACTTTAAAAAACAAAAAGGCACTATATAGAGTACTATTGCGAATATAGGCACCTTGGGGCCGATAAAGCAGTGAGGGCATACGGTGACGTCATTGCATATCACGCTGACACAAATTCTCAAAAGTCAGTACCCTAGTACATTTACTGACAGTGCCCTAGTACATTTACTAAGTAAAAGTCACTATAAAGAGCACTTTTGAGAATTTGGACCACTCGTCCGCGAGCGACTTGCACCGTTTACCCTGCGGATGTGTGGAAAGAGAGGTAAGCGTGCCGAAAGAGAGAGGAAAAAGAAAACAGAAAAAAAATGTGTATGGCTAGAGAGAGGCAAAGGTGTGGAGAGAGCCGAGACATGAAGGGAAGGAGGGGGGGGACTTAATATAAGGATATAAATGGGTTGATAAGATTATACCAGATAATTTAAGAATCAAGTTTAATATAGAGTTTGATCCATTAGTAATAGACCTGCTCCAACACCAAAAAACAAAATACTATGGATTTTGATACACTGCTCCAACACAAAGTGCCCTGCGACGACATCGAATACGCAATACGCAATACGCAATACGCAGGAGGAGGAGGAGGAGGAGAGAGGAGATTCTTCGTATTCAATGATACTATAGAGGGACCCAGGGCGCCTGCAATACGCAATATGCAATACGCAATACGCAATACGCAATGGACCTGCTCGAACACCAAGTGCCCGACTACGACATCGAATACGCAGCAAGGGTCCGCCTTGCCGCCAAACATATCATCGTAATCGTACCCAGGGTCACACTGGATGTGTACACAGTTGCCCTCCGTCACGTTGCCTGAAATAGAACCAGATTTTCAGCAAGAGAACGCATTCCAGGACGATGTAGCACACACACACTCACACACTCACACACACACACACACACACACACACTCACATACAAACACACACACACACACACACACACACACCTGATGGTGTGACGGTTGCATGGGGGGGAGGAGGATAGGGATCGCAGTGCTCCTTCTCTTCGCACGTCACCGGAGAAATATCATACACTGTACGAAAAAAAAAATATCATACACTGTACGAAAAACAGGGGGAGGGGGAAACGCTCGTCGCCGTAGGAATATGTTACATGAAACACTGTTCGAAAGAAAAACAGGGGGGGGGGAACTCGAGCGGTAAGTAAGTCGCCGAGAGCGGATACCCTCTCTCTTTCTCTCTCTCACTCCCTCCCTTTCTCTTTCGCTGTGTGTGTGTGTGTGCTTGTGTGCGGGTAGTGCCTGTGTGCCTGTCTTGTCGCTGTGTGTGTGAGAGAGAGTGTGTGTGTGCTTGTGTGTGCTTGTGCCTGTGTAGTGCCTGTGTGCCCCGCGCGCGCGAGAGCGCGCTCTCTCTCTCTCTCTGTGCAACCCATCCGTACTCTATCTCTCTCTCTCTGCAAACCATCCTTATAGTATAGTACCTGTGCAGATGGCGATATCTATATACATACAACCTACTCTCTACACACACACACACACACACACACACACACATAAGAAGTGTATAACTACAAATATAATATCCTTACCGGTACCAGTGCAGGTGGCGATGGAGGGACAGCCATCACAAAGGTGGTAACCGTCGTCGCACTTGATGTGTACCTAGTGCAATAGACACGTTTTTAGCAAGAAAACACATTCTAGTACAAGAGGGACAGCCATCACTAAGGCGTTAACCGTCGTTCTTGATGTGTGTGTGTGTGTGTGCGCGCGCGCGTGTGTGTGCGTGTGTGTATTCAAGTGTAACTGATCCCCACATGAGTGATGCCAGTAGGATCAGTGTGCGTCTCTCTCTCTCTCTCTCTCTCTCTCTGTGTGTGTGTGGGTGTGTGTGTGTGTGTGTGTGTGTGTGTGTGTGTGGGTGGGTGGGTGTACCTGATCCCCCACGTGAGTTTTGCCCGTAGGGTCTACCCTGCCATGCAACGGAGCGGGGAAGGGTGGGCATTCCTGTATCATAGTTGTATATAATTTATACACACACACTCACACACACACACGTCTAGGTTTTAGGGTTTAGGGTTTGGAGTTTAGGGTTTAGGGTTTAGGCGCGCGCGCGCGCACACACACACACACACACACACACACAATCATACATACAAACATACAAACATACAAACAAACATACATACATATCTATGTATATATACAGAAATAATTTTAAGAGTTTCTGCCTGGATGGGCTCGCACTCGACGGAGGGGGGGTCCCACTTCTGATCAGCGGTACAACAAGCGTGACCCGTTGAAGCGAGGTGGTAGCTGGCATCACAAACAACATCTACACACTCGCCCACCACAACCTCCCCAGATGGATGGACGGAGCCATGCGCCTGCGTAGACCAAAACAAGTGTCAAAAGAGACCTAATAGGGGCAAAATAGACCTATTATGTGCGGACTTTTGAGAGCTTGCCGGCGGCTGAAACGGGTCACACTTGGGGGTAATCTTAACACACTCCACCGGAGGGTGATACTGCTTGTCATATGCACACACAATGCCCGAAATAGTCTTGGCCCCCTGTACCACTTGAATAGTCACGTATGACTTTATCACGTCCCCAGCGCTCCGGCCCCGCCCGCCCGCCATCAAACCGGCCTTGCGCTTTTGTGCGGACGTCTCGTGCTGCGCCTGGGGTTCGTACCCGGGCTCGCAATGTATGGAGACGGTTTCACGCACACGGTGTGCCTTCAAGTCTGATGGAATCCCGTGCGCTGGCGTCGAATAGGGAGGGCACATAATGGGAACACATTTTGTCCCCTCGCTGTAGCCGTCGCCACAAACCACATCAACTTTTGTTGGATCTTCTGGCTCGTACCCTGGGTCACACTCTATATGCACAGTACCCCCTTTCTGCACTGGCCCCGGGGGAGCCGCCGACCCGTGCTCAGGCGGCGCGTAAGGATCGCACATAATGGGTTCGCAAGTGGCTCCAGCGGAGTAGGTCCCATCCTCCTGGCAAACAGGGCTCGTGTCGCCCTTTGCATCAAAATCCTTGTCGCAAGTTATGTTGACGTGCTGCCCTGGCTCTGTGGACGTGGTCGGTTCAACTGATCCGTGCTCCGGCGCCGGGTACGGCGGACACGTGACTTCCACACACGTGCCGGGATGGTCATAAGTTCCGTCGGCCAGGCATTTAGGGTCCCCGTTTCCCGCGATGCTGTAGCCATCGTCACAGACTATGTGCACGGAATAGCCCACCTTGACTCGCCCCGGGGTGAAGCCTTCTTCGGAGTCGGGAGGCACCATGACGTGACCGTGCGCGGGCGGTTTGAGGGGCGGGCAGGAAGGAGGAGGGCGTGGGGGGGAGAGGATCGCCTGGAAACAGTAGCGCTTCTCGGCGTTGGTGTAAAAGTGGTTCATGCAATATCGCCAGGCGTATGCGCGCTCCTTGTGAGGCGTATCCAGCGGGCAAAAGCGCCTATATGTATATATATACATATATATATATATACATATATATGTACATATATTACATACATGGATACATACATAGATACATACATAGATACATGCATAGATACATACATAGATACATACATTATATGTATATATAATATATATAATATAATATACAATACATATAATATTTACAATACATACAACGACATACCCAAAGCTGCACGCCACAGACCACAAGAGATGCGGCCTGGTCATTGGCATAATATCCCCGCGCTTGAGCAGCCCGCCAGCCTTGACATACTGTTCTTGGGTGAACGTCGACGCCGGAAATGCACTTGTGTCCCCCTGCGGCTGGGGCCAGTCAAAAGCAGAGGGGAACGCATTTTTAAACTGAGTAGCTGGCCCTCCCGTGTCGGCGGCCTGCCCCTGGACCACTGTATTATCAAGTGACTTGGAAGCTGTTCGCACCCACGAACCTCCTTCTCCTTGTCCCGTGTCGGCAGTGGGCTCCGGCCACTGGAAGGGGGTGGATTCATACGTGTGTTCCTTGTTCATTTTGTCCATTTCGGGCCAGAAATTTGCGCGGCTTCGGATTACCATGTATTTTTTTATGTCAGGAAAGTCCCACAACCGCGTCGATTCGTCCGCTGGCACTTCGGTTGGCCGCCCCCGCCCTGCCCCTTGCGGGGCAGCCTCCTTGCCCAGCGGATCCAATAAATATTCCACGCCCCCACTGCCGCGCACCAGCTTCACCGCCGCCTCTCTCGCCGCCGCCGCCTGCGCTGGCGAAACCTGGGCTACATGCTCGTCTTCTGCTACATGAGCGTCCTCCCCCTCTCCTCGTCCCCCTTTCCCCCGGTCCTTTCCCCCTCCCCCTCGGTCCTCCCCGGCCTCGCGGCCGGACAGCCTGTCCAGCCTGCGTCGCAGCACGCTGAGATGTCCGATGAGTGAGGATTCCAAGGACGATGCCGGTGGAGGAGGACGAGCGCGTCCGCTTGTCAAGCGTGAGAGGCGCCCTCCTGTCTCTACAGCGAGCTTTGCCTGTAGAGCCATGAGAGTGTCAAAAGAGACCAATTACAGTGTTAAAATAGACCTATTACAATGTCAAAAGAGACCAGCCGCTGCCGGAGCACGTCAAGGTGCCGCATCTGCTGCTTGAGCAACCCCATCCCTGGCGCCTTGGGCTCCGCAGCCCCAGGCTGACAGAGATTCTCAAAAGTCAGCGCCCTAGTACTAAATTGAAGTCACTATGTAGAGGACTGTGACTTCAGAATTTGCCACCACCGGGTCGCGCAGCGCCAGCGGGTTTCGCAGCGCCAGAATCTGCGCTCGCGACCAGCCGCGAAGGCGCGCATCTTCCAGATCGCGTGGCGAAAGGGCGGCATCCAGCGTCTGCTCTACCAGCTCAAACGTCCATCCGCCGCTGTCGCCCTCCAACCCCCTCCCGCCGTCCGGGAGCAAGAACACCAGCGCGCATGTACACGCAACCGCAGCCACGCATGCGGCAGACACGCGCCAGTTCCGCGCCCACCGACCCCGACCAACCCACGAGTGAACACGCCCGTCTTCTGTCCGCTCCCGCGTCGCCGCATGCTGCTCTCCTGCGGGCGCGCCGCCGCCGTGGCTTATCCCATCGCCGGGCTGCGATGCATCCCCGTGCCCCGTCTGCCCGCCCGTCCCCGGCATCGGCCGAGGGCCGACACCGCCGTTCAGCCGCTTTTGGAAAAAAACAAGGACCTGTTTTTAGCTACGTCTCCTGTAAGACTTTTTTTATCCCTATATATGCAGGATGCGGAAAACTCTGAAAGACCCTTTGTGGTGACCGGCGGCACTGGCTTCCTAGGCGTGGCCCTGGTGCAGCTGCTCCTCTCAAAAGGGCATCGGCAAGAATTTCTCGCATCTTATAGTCCGCTACATAGGAATCTGATAGTCCTCTTCATCCTACATAGTGGCTTTACGTAGCACATATACCATGGCGATGAATTGTGAAAAATTGTTTCAGAGCGCGGGTCCTGGTGCGCAACTCCGACCCCGCATTTGAGGGTCGCCCGGGGATCGAGCTGGCAATCGGCGACGTCACAGACGCGGCATGCGTGGATGCGGCGTGCCGGGGGGCGCGCGGCATCTTCCACCTTGTTGGCATTGTCGAGCACTCGCGCGCCGCAGCAGACAAAGTCTACAAAGTCAACGTCGGCGGCACAGGTACACAACCACACACACACACACACACACACACACACACACACACACACATGTATAATGCCTTGCAATAACAATTATGAATACACACAGTCAACGTCATGGAAGCGGCAGCGAGGCACGGGCTCAAAGTAGTCTTTGTCAGCACCTCTGGTACTGTAGGCGTTACCCGCGACCGCACAAAAGTCGCAAATGATGCATCCCCACACGCCGTTGGTACCATCCGCAACTGGCCCTATTACGACTCCAAGCGCCAGGTAGAAATAGATGTGTATGTGTGTGTGTGTGTTTGTGTGTGTGTGTGTACATACACATTGAAGGTGCACACAGACACACTCACACACACTCTCTCACACACACATACAAATACATACATACATACACACATACGTATTTATATACATATATACACATACACACATACATACATACATACGTATGTATATACATACATGAG
>Ga0315905_10001593_pt1 | contig 24283 bp, 36 predicted proteins | sample LakEriMetagenome_5_FD_203522 | JGI IMG/M metagenome (GOLD analysis project Ga0315905, IMG submission 203522) | Freshwater fungal communities from buoy surface, Lake Erie, Ohio, United States - Buoy 4 MA121 | ecosystem: Environmental > Aquatic > Freshwater > Lake | place: USA: Lake Erie, Ohio...
TAAGTTGGTATCGCTCGCAAGACTGGCAAGCGTAATGGTCGCGTCTGATGCTGCCGGGTAAGCTAGAAGAATATCGGCCACGTTACACCCCCATCATCTTTCGTGCATTGCGAACCAAACCGACGCCTAGCGTTCCGATGCCATTATGGTCGACCCATCGAACTTGCTTGTTAGCAAGAGCGTCTAGGCTGGTTACTTGTTGCGTTGAAGCAAACACGCACTGAACCATTGCCGTTTTCATTGCTATAGCCCCTTGGCTGTCCATGTCGATTTTTTGCGTCTTGGTAGACTCAACGAAACCGATAATATTTTTAGCCGCTTTCCAGCACTGATAAGCCGATGTGTTTTCGTCTGGCGGGTCTGAGTCAGCAACGTGCTTCATTCGAGCGTAATAGCCCTCTTGGGTTGCGTGCCAAATCGCGTCAGCCGTATCAACCCATACGCGAATCCAAACCATCTTAGAATTAATTACATCCGCCGCCGCTTGGTCGCTCAGGTTTGCGTATTCTGCTTTCGAAAGCTCTTGGATTAAGGCTTGCATCGCTATTCCTTTCGCTGCTTTCCAAATTCCAGAATTAGAGCGTGCATTTTTTCGTGCAATGCCTCTCGGTCGTCCTTGCACTCTTTTAGGTCTGCTTTGGTATCCGTAACAAACTTCATCACGTAAGCAAATAGGAAAGAAATTGCCCCAGCCATCGTTGTAAAGGCTGCCGCCGTTATCCCGAGTTGAGACTCCTGCGATAGTTGAGCCAAAAACATCATCATCGCATTGCCTCGTCGATTCTTGAAAAAAGAAGGTAGCCTTTGTAGGAGTATTGCTTGCCGTGACGCTCGATAACAAATTGAGGCCACGGCCCCTTGCCTGGATCTTTGCTTGTCGCAACCACCCAGCCGTCAGCTTCGAATTTAGGTTGCTCGATCCGCTTCCAGTCGTTGCACTCTCGGTTGTCGACGCCGAACAAAACAATTTCGCGCCGAAGTTTTTCGTGCGAATAATTGCCGAATGTCAATAAAATGACTGTTGCTAAAATCCGCAGCACTTGTCCGGTCATCACTAAGGATCCTCAGTTACCGTTTGCAAACCGATCCAATCGAATCATCGGCTTGACCAGCAGACGAACCAGTTTGTCCAGGAACACGCGACCGAGGACCAACGGCGAGATCGCAAGCATCAAGACCAGCCACAGGACTGACGCAAGCGAACGCGCCATTTCCAACGGTTGGCTTGTGTTGCTCGGCAGGGAAGAACGAAGTGGTCGTTGCCCACCGCCATACTCGCCGTCAATCGGTTGGCCGTCTCGTCCGATATTCAACCAGTTCCAGAAAAATTTCTCTGACATTGATCGTGTTCCTGCGGGTTAAGGGTTAGGACATTTTCCGTCGACGCACAATCCGCGAATCACGGCTCGAAGGCATTCTTTGTATTCCTCTACCGTTTGCGGGTTGGCTTTACCGATCTCCTTGTCGATCGGTATCCTCCAGATGTTGAGCCAGTCTTTTTTTCGACTTGTTGGCTCTCGCATTCCGAAGCACGTCTCGATTGTGCTCGTCACAAGCCCCTTCGCGTCCGGGAGATACGCGGGCAGCTTCGGAAGAAGGTTGATCAGCGAGCTTGCCAGCAACGACGTTGTGGCTGCATCCTGCAACGTATCAACGGCGGCTCGGGATGTTAGGCGAATCGATTCGAGCGACGGCGGCGGATTCCCTGGACTCGGTTGAATCGGATTCGGTGGCGGATTCGGTGTTGGCGTTGGAACGGGTGGAGGTGTAGGAGCGATCACTGTCCCAGTGACAACGATTTCATGCCAACTGTACGCAATCTCAGCTTGCTTGTTCGCGACAATCAGACCGAACTGGTATTTGCCTGGGGTTGGGATCGAAAAAAAGATATTGGACCCGCACGACGCTGAGGCGGATTTCAATTCCTCTGGGATGATCCAAACCTTATTGTCTCCTGTCGCGTCCTCGTGGGACAGAAACACAAGCGTTCCCGCCAGAGCTGTCGACGGACCCTTGATTGACGCTTTGAGGTCTTGCCCAAAAACTGGGATTGCAAGCAAAAGGAAAAGTATCAGGGGTCGCATGGTATGCCTTGTTAGTTTAGGGTGGTCTATAGAAGAGCGACGCCCGAGCGCCGCTCCATGGTTTGTTTGCGCAAATCCAGTCCGAGGATTAGGTTCCTGGTTGCGGTGCTGGTTGTTGCTTCTTGCGGCGATTCTCGATGATCATTTTGACCAACTCGAGAATCAACGGAATGAACACTTCCCAGCCTTGCGTACCAACCGCAGGTCCAGACGACTGAATAGAAGCCTCTTGCTCGAAACATTTCGTCTCGATCGCACAAAGCACGCCTTCGAGATCATCGCATTCCGAATCGCAAACAAGGCACTGGTTCTCGGCATCGAGATCTTCGCTCATCGCGGAGAAACCAATCGTCCCAGACTGAGGCGAGGTAATCTTTGCAACAAGGCACCCGAAAAGCCACATTGCTTGCATCAAAGTCTGCGCTGATGGTCCCTTGCGGACAGCGGCAACCAATTCGAGCAAGCACGATACGCTTACTTCGCCATCAAACTTGCTTTCACAATTCGACATAAAAAACACCTTTCAAAAATGGTACTGACTAAACAAAACTGAGTTGATCGTTGACGAGTGCGGCTACGATGTCTTGAGTCTTTGGGACGCCCATACCCCAGAACGGATCGAATCCAGGATCACCCTTGTCCTGGGTGTACTTCGCCAGAAACGCTCGAACGGCTTCCACCCCGGTAAACTCTGCTGCGCCTTCGCGTCGCATTAGCTCAACAATCAAAGCAAACAACCCCGCCGCGAACGGAGTTGCCATGCTCGTTCCTGACATACCTCGGAAACTGTTGTTGGTCGAGCAAGACACGATGTCTTGTCCTGGACAGCACATGTCGAGCTCGCGTCCACCAGACGAAAACGAAGCTCTTTGCCCGTCTTTTCGATAGGCACCAATGCAAAGCGACTCAGGATACTTTGCTGGGTAGCCAATTGTATTTTGCCTTCCGTTGAAGCCTGAGTTGCCAGCAGCCGAGATCGTGATCACCCCTTTGCTCCAAGCATACTCCATGGACTTTCGCGTCGGCTCGTAAGGACTGCTTGACCCCAGCGACAAGGAAAGGATGTCTGCTCCATTGTCTACTGCATCGCGTACTCCATTGGATATTCCATCGGACGATCCCTGTCCGCCGTTTGAAAGCACCTTGATTGCCATCAACGACGCATCAGGAGCAACTCCGATTCCATCTCTAGCGAGCACGGTCCCCGCGCAATGATTACCATGACCGTTTCCATCACTTATGCTTTCGCCTCGAATGAACGACTTCGAATAAACTGGCTTCGGAAGCAAGTCATGGGGAGTATATCCAGTGTCCAGGACCGCCACGACGATACCCTTGCCAGTGACCCGCTTCCAAATCGGCTCGAACGTCGCTTTTGGAAGATGCCACAGATCTCCCGGAACTGCAAACGTCTGCACGTCCGAAACCAAGTCTGGTGGCAAATATACTGGTGGTGACTTCATCACTTGACCCCGATATCAATCTGAAGGAAAAACAGGGGTAGGCAAATCGCCTGCCCCCCATCCAAACAACTCAACTGCTTAGAGCAATTGAGCGCAAGCCCACCAATCGATGTACAACTGGTGAGCAGCCGTAGCTTCAAAGTTGATCGCAGCACAGAAGTTCATGTACAGATTCGGCCACGGAGTAGCGCCAGTGATCGCAGAATTGATCCTCGCGGTAGCAACTTCTTCCCCGTTCATCCAAATCGAACACTGCTTGCGAGCTGCGTGGTAACGGAAACCTGCCTTGATGTAGGTGTCAGCCGCCAGCGTCAGGACGCTTGCACGAGTCCCTGGAGTACCACTGACACGATTGTACGAAAGGCTCATTGCCGAGCCTTGCGTCCCAATGCGAGTGAACCCCAAGAAGTTGTTGGACGCCAAAGCACCTGCGTCAGTAAACACGCCGCTGTCCGCACAAGCTCCAGTTCCAGCCAAGCCGATAAAGATGTCACTGCAAGACGCCGTAATGGCAGAAACCTTGAAGCGACACTCAAAAGCCAGTTCTTGCATCCTTGCGGGATTGACGTGAAACGGCGTCATCGTTCCACTCCCAGCCTGAAGAATGGCAATGTCGTTGGCGGTTGTGTCCGATTGCATCACGATGACGCCAGGACCGTTTTCGCTAACAGACGGAGTTGCCGAAGGAACAGCCGCAGCCGTCGGAACAACCGTTGCATCGTTGTAGGCGAGATAAGAATTGCCATTCGACTGGAAGTACGTGGTCGCCGTAGCCAGTGGGGAAACAGCACCAAAGTTTTCGAAATCGTCAAAGAGGCCGCGCACCTCGTTCCCGCTCGCTTGGTCAGGGAACACACCACCAACAGGCGGCGCAAAACCCCTCCAAAGTTTTGGAGACAAAAGACGCTGATCCAACTCTACGTATTGAGTTTGCATACCAAAAAACCCTTCAAAAGCCAAAGTCTACCCGAGGTAAAGCCGGGTCTTGAAAAAAACTGGCGGCGCAATTTAACGTCTCGCCGCCACAGACGTTTGCCAACGACTGACATTATGTCAGCCAGTCGTGTTAGGCGGTTTCGGTCACAGTCTGAGTGCAATAGCCACGGAAGTTTGCGCGACGATTGAAACAGACCATTTGAAGCGAGTCATCCATGCAGCGAACGCGAACGTTGCTCATCTCTGGGTGCTGGAATGCCTTCCTCTTGCGCATCTGCCGACCTGCGGCGTAGTACGCTTTGAAAGTCGACCAGTTGACCCCAAGGACGATCCCGTCAGTTCGAGCATTGACGCTCTCGCTGCTGGTCCAAGCTGGAACCCAGTTCAACGGCACGCCACGGATGTAAACCTGACCGCTGCGAGCAGCCATGTCGTCGCCAATGTTGTCGTTTCCAAGCTGAAGCATTCGCCGACCAGCCGCCAAGACGCTGTAAGTCGTCAAAAGCTCCCAGTCGCTTCGCTTCTGATCAACGATGTCTGGTCGCTGAACAGGTGGCTCGAACGAACACTTATCCATCGAGCTGATCACCTTTTCGACAAAATCGGCGCGAGTAATCGACGTGTAAGGAAACGTTCGGTTTCTCCATTGCGGGTACTGGGTACACGAAATGCCGCCAACGCCGACGCTTGACCACCCAACAGGCTCGGCTCCATTGAAGCCTTCAGTCGCGTTGTTCTCAGTCACGCTGTCGCTCGTGGAGGTGATCCACCAAAGCAACGACGAAACAATATTGGGGGTCTGAGTAGGACTCGATGGACCAGGACCGAACACCAAGTCTTCCATGCCAGTGTAGAACGACGTCATGAGGTCGCGTTCTTGATCCTCGATGTAGTCGTAAATCTGCCGACCGCCAGTGCGGAAGATCTCTTCGTCGATGTCGTAGTGGTAGTTGTTCGTGGTCAACGCCCACTTCAATTCACCTTGGTCGAGCGTGTTGACTCGAGTCGAAGAATCTCGGTGGTACAGACCAACAGATTGGAAGTTGTCTTGATATCCGACCTTTACCTTCCACCTGCATTCCGACGTGCTCATCGTGTCCTTCTTCAGATTTCCCGAAAAAAGACGCGATGCGTAATGGTACTTCTGCAACGTTAAGGACAAATCCTGCGCTGCAAGCCGTTCTTCACCCGCAAACTTCTGGTGGATGCTGTTTACAAAATCGTCAATCTGCTCAATGGACAAAGCCATGTTACGGCTCCTTTATTGTTTAAGCTCGTTCGAGTTCCCTGTAGAGGCGATCAGCCGCTTCCCGAGGGTCTTCACTCGGAGGTTGAGGCTTCGTTGGACTTCCGCCCAAACGCATACCGCTCTGCCTGGAAATCTTCTGTGTATGTTGTTTCAAACGCTTCTTCCCGATTTCGTCCGCGAAAACCATGCCGGCAACGCGATCGTACAATCGTTCATTTTCTTCCACTGGATGACCAAGCTGTTTCATGCCGATCAAGTGAGCCTTGATGGCAATCCGAAGCTCTTTTCGCCGTTCAAGCTCCTTCTCAGTCTCCTTGCCCGTCTTGCCAAACAAGTCGGCGTGACCAAGCTGATCAACGATGCCGTCGAAACGAGCCTCGTCGTGAGTGATGGTTGCTTGAACGAGATTCGCTTCGAGTCTTTCGAGTCGAGTTTCGTAGTGGTCCCGCATTCGCGAAAACTCATCCACGATCTCGTCGTCGTAAAGATCCTTGCTCAGCGTAACCTCGTACTTGCCGCTATCTTTGGCGGCTGACGAACGGTCGTCCTGTGTGGCTTCTTGCTTGCTTGGCTTGTCGTCGGAGAATGCCTTTCGGCCAGAGTCCAACGCTTTTTTGTCAAACAATCGCAAAGCCCGATCCAACTCCTCGCGGCTGGAAAAATCAGACAAGTCAGACTCGTCGATCCCATACGCGGCTACCTCGGCTTTAACGTCGTCAGTGACCCACTCTGGAGCACTTGACTCGTCGCCGGAACCATCCTCGCTTTGGAACGTGTCCTCGGCGGCTTTTCTGCTGGACTTGTTCTCAGCAGCTATTCTTTCGACTGGCGCAGTGTCAGCGATGATCTCGGCGTCCGATTTTCGCTCGGCTTGAGATTCCTCGAACACCTTTTCAGCGTATTCTTTGATTTGTTCGCTGGTCATTTCTTCATTCAGATCATCACTCATCGCCATATCCTCCATCCATATCCCTGAATCCGCGCATACGAAGGAACTCGTTACGTGCGCGACGACTTGTAAATTGAACTTGACCGCTGTCGCGAACAGCAGCTCCCTGGATGCAATGCTGCTTAATCAGCTTGCGAGTCTCGTCCACTTGGCTTTTCATTACCCCGCAACCCTCAGATACCAAGGGGTTGTGCTCGGTGTACGTGTTTGCCGCCATTGCCGGTCGCTCGAGCCAGTCGGCCTTACGAGGCACCAAGCGATCGAGCTCTGCCTCGGACACTTCCTTGCCTTTGTACTTGTGGACGATCTTGCTCATTACCCGACTCCTTGCAACATCGAGTTTCTTTGCTGTGAGTTGATCTGCGGCTGACCACCCATCAAGGTTTGGATCAGCGCATTGCTCCTGGCTGCTTCGGTGCCGCCACTGCTGACGTTCTTCCTGATCGTCTCCCTGCTCGTGACAGGTGACTGCCTGACCGTGTTCTCGTCGCCCCCGAGCATCTCAGCCGGCGCGGCGAACGTGATAAACCGCTTGAACTCAGGTCTGTTTTTCAGTCTGGCAATTTCTTCGACAATGGCTTGCGCATCGATCGAAGCACCCGAGGCTTGGAACATCGGCCAAAGCGGTGCGATCTCGCGGAGCACCTGGAACAATTCCTGAAGCCTCTGCTCCGGAGTCTTGAAGATCATTGAGTATGGTTCAATCCTGAACTCGTAGTCGTCAAACTCACCTTGGCGGTAGTCTGGAGTCCAGTCGGAGTTCACATTGATGCCTGTGTTGCCGACTTCCATAGAGGTCTTCAACTCAAGCGTCTCGTCCTCCCACATCAGCCTGCCGAGGTCCAAAATGCACTTGGAGGCAAACGAAACCACCGCCATTCGCATGTCAGCTACGTTCTTTGAGACGTTGCCATGGATTAACTCTTCCTGGCCGAGCGTGCTGGCTTGCTGACCAAGACCACCCATAGCCTGAAGATTTCCAGCCAAACGGTCGTATTCCGTTTGAATGAATGTCGCTAGCGCCATGTCGCGCTGATCAACGCCGCCGCTTTGGAACTGCTTGATTGACTCTGGACTCTTGGCTCGATACCAACCGTTACGCTCGGCAGTCCTGAGTCTTTCGGCGTCATCCTCCATCCCTGGTGGGTAGACATTGACCACTCGATTGGCATCCGAGTCAGCTTCCATGCGCCTGTGCAGACGATTCTGGAGATCGTGCATTCCCTTGAGGTTCATCGCGGGAGACGTCGGGATAATGTTGTCGGGGGTTTCGCCGAGCGACAAGAACTTGTACGGACCTGCTTGGGATCCCGTCCATGGTCTTTCGATGAGCGGTTCCATGTCTTGCTGGTCGCAAGGCAAGGTAACGATTGTGTTGTTTTCGGCGATCCAGATGTCCTGGAGCCAAATCATGTCCTTGAGATCGTCATCCTGAGCACTTCCCCAGTCCGAAGCCATGTCTCGAGTAGCACCTACCGAATCATTGTGCTCCCTGTTGGTCGGTCTGAGTTTGTCCTTAACCTTTTTGTCGTACCCAGGTTCGTCCATCACCTTTTCGAAGTCGGCGCGATAGCGATGTCCGCAATATCGCATCTTGCTTAACTCTTTGGCGGTCATATCGAGAATCAAATCGTCAAGCGACACTCGATTGAACCAAGGCTCACCTGGATCGAGCCAAACATCTTCCTCTGACGCGAGAAGTCCGTGAAAGCGAGTGTCCGTGTCACGCATCATGACAACGCCACACCCGAGACAGAAGAACGCATCAAGGACAATCATCCTGAACGTCTCATCAAGAGCCATGTCGCTGATGAGCTTGGCAAGGTTGACTTCAAAACGCCTTGCGAACGGAAGCATGTCCATTCGTGGAGTCGAAACCAAGACGCTAGGGTTGTTTGCAGCCAGAGCGACCGTGTAGATACGTGCCGTCTGGTTTATCAAGTTGACGAGAGTCTTGTTCTCTGCGCCTGATTCGTTGTACCAAGAGCCAACGTAATCCTTGATCAGCGTATGCCGAACGCGACGAAAAGGCTCCAGAGCATCCCGCGATGAGCGGATTGCCTTGTAAAGCCGATCTCGTTTTTGCTGGTCTTTTAGATCAAACATCTACAGTCGAAATGGTACGGATGATTTTCCGAACGACTCCGACTGGGTTTTATCGCCAGCCTATCGCTTAACTAAGCTTTTTCCAGCTACTTTTTCCCGCTGGATGGGGTCTTCTCACCTGTGAGCAATGCTTTCGCTTGCGTCAAATATTGAGCCGATTGCGAATACTTTTGTGCGCAGTCCGCATCCTGATCGTCCATTGATTGCTGAGTCGCCTTCAACGCCGCCTGAGCCAACTTGTCAACCGATTCGCTTAGCAAACTTGACAGAGAGGAGCGATCCCCTCCATGCGTACTCCACGAATGAGTTGAAGTCAAAGCCGACTGCGAAAACTTTAGCGATTTGTCTGCATTCTGGCTAGCCCTTGCTTTGTCAGCAAGCTTGCCAATCGCTGTCAGTGTCTTTTCTGCGAACTCGTCAGCCATTCTTTGCTTCCTCCAGGTATTAACCTGAAATTCCTTGCTTATCGCTTCAAAACGTCGCGTATTGAGTACATCGGACTGCCGATATCGACACTACGTCGTTCCTGGCGTTCCCGCCATAAGTAACTACCATAATCTGGAGTTTGTCCCGTTTCAACATCGCTGTCAATTTTTTTTCCAGGATTATCGGTAGAAAATACCAACCAAGCACCCGCAGCGGAGATTGCTCGATCGCCGTGATTCTTCTCTGTCGCACCTTTGTTCTTGGTCGGAGCGTGGATAATTCTTCCGTTTTCCCACTCGTACTCGCCGCACTCAACGAGCATTTCCTCGGACCTTGGAGTGTACTCTCCACTTTCCATCGCCAACGCAAATTGCTCGAACATATCCGCCTTGTCGGCATCACGGCATGGGAACCCAGCCTTGCGACTCTTTGTTTGGGATCCGAGTTGATCAACGTCCCGATAGAAAATGTTGCCGTAGTAGCAAACCTCACGCACCTCCTTGGCGAAACCTCCGGAAACACCCGAGTCTTCCCATCCGAGCAAGGCATTTCGCATCCACAGGCACAATCCGACTACGATGCGAGCAAACGGACGCGGCTCGAGACCTTTGACCGTGTACTCAAGCACTTGCTCGCCTGTCCGATTGTCGATTCCCGATGCCACGGAGTTCGAGGCAAAGGCTCCCACCCCGCCTGACGCGATGTCGCAAGCGATCGTGAATGGACCAAGTGTTGGTCTGTTGTCGATCCCTGGCTTGAACCAGAGCGACAAGGGACCATTCTCGTCGGGGATGAGACCTTTGAGCTCAAGCGTTTCGCTGTCGAACACCGGCTTGCCTCTCCAAACTGGCTTTTTGCAGTGCTCGCGTTTCATTCGGTCCAACAGGTCCGTAGTGAACACCTTGCCGGCTGACCCCCTGGCGTCCATGTCCAACTCTCGAGCGATGTACCGCGGAGTAGACCCTGGGACCAAGCAATGGGAGTCGTACCAGGGAGATCTCACCTTACCTTCAATTTTGTGTCCCTTGCGCTCGATCGTCCGCAGTTCTCGCTCATGCGACTTAATGTACTTTTCGACTTCCTCTTGCTCGTCAGGGTTGATCGCTTTAACCACCCCATCCTGCTTGACGTAGGCTAATCTGGCGTGCTCTGGGTTATCCTTCCAGTCGAGGGAATAGACTTTCGGGTTGTCCGTGTCAGTTGCCGACTCGTAGAACACTCCCGTATCAGCGCCGAAGGTGGAGCAAAGCACGACGCAATTAGTCACATGCGCAACGCTGGACATGATTTTGTAGTCGATGCCGTTTGCGATGAACTCCTCGGATCCAACTTCGTCGAACGCAAACATCGTCGTCCGGCCACCCCGAGCAACGTCACTCGTTGCAGCAAACCCAACCCATATCGAACCCGTAGTTGGCAAAAGAATCGTGTGGTCGTCGATATTCCGCTTATACCCGTCGAGCATCCACAACGGAAGCTTGTCAAGCATCGTGGATAACTTGTTCATTACTGCGGTTGGATCTTTTGAATCCATCATCTTTTCGTTCCGAGTCACCAAACCCGAAGAAAAGCCTTTTTCGAACAAAGCTCGCCTGATCTGCGTCCCGAGGTAGACGTATGTCCCGCCTTGCGCTCGGCTTTTGGGGATCGTCACCGACACTGGATGCTCAGTGTCCATCGCCTCTGTGATCGCATCATCGATCGCCGTGATCACCTTTTCTTGGTGATTCCATGGAACAAACGGCTTCATCTTGACCTTGGCTCGCGGCTCATGCACCCACAGAGCGAACGCGAAGAAGAACAGCACATCGGTTTCGCAGGCTTGTAACAACGCGTCGCGGAACCGCTTGTCGGTCAAGGCGCGCTCCCTGCATCGGATTCGCCACTCCAGGTTTTCTACTGGATCTTTTGGTGCTAGGTCGTAGTAGGACATGACTTCGCGTCAGTAAATGGAAAAAGCCGCGAGACAGGAGTCCCGCAGCTTCTTTGGAGATTTGCTCCCGATGAAAGAGCATGCGTAAGTGTACCGAAAGCAAGTCGCATGTCAACTACTCTCCGCAACACTTTTTGTGTTGGTACAATTTTTCATGTGCTCAGCAAGTTCCTCTCGCCAGTACGGATGCCGCATGTCGTAGTGCAATCGATCGACCTGCGCCAAGATCTTCCGCTCGAATCGCTTGGCTTCGGCTTCCGCCACTTCTTGCAGTTCTTTGAGCGTTGGATTGCGCAATGCCACGGCTATTTTCTTTCCAGCGCCTCTCGCATACCCATCGTCTTGAGCCGAGCTCGCAGCGTCGACTCCTTGATCGTATGGGACATCGCCCAGTCCTTGATCGACATCCGTATGCCGTTGTACTCTACGCCGCAGTTCCCGCAGGACGATGTGTGACCGCTTTGCAGGTGGTCCAAACGCACCTCAACCTCGTTGCCGCACGAACACTTGCATTGGAACTTGCGCTTGCCAGTGGACGCAACCTCGCTGACTACGGTCAACTCGCCGTACTTCTTTCCTTTTCCAATAGCAATCGGACGCAACTTACTTTCCCTTCGCCTTGGGTTTCGGGGGACTTTTCTTCGTCGAGGAGGTAGCTTTCTTGCAACTCCCACTGCTGTACGCTTTCTTGCCTTTCACTGGCTCGTATCCTTTCCAACATCGATTCTTGTTCATCAGCATCCCTTTCTGCGCAAAATTACCTTGCAATAACTTAGCAACATCCACCCCACTTAGCAATACGTCACCAATTAGGCTACTACCCTACTTGACTACTCTGGCATTGCGCACTATCATGCCGATGGTGTTTTACCGATAGTTTTCTTCGAAGGAGATATTTCGATGACAGTAGCAGCGTATGTTCGAGTTAGCACAGAATGTCAGAATGAGGCTAGCCAGAAACGAGAGATTTTGCAGTGGCTTGCTGGAAACGGCATTAAGCATGGTAGCGTCACATGGTACATCGACAAGGCAAATGGATCGGATCTTAAAAGACCAGCCTTCGAGCAGATGCAAAAGGACATTTTTAACGGCGCTATCAAGACCGTGGTGATCTACAAGCTTGATCGTTTATCGAGAGAGATGTCTGATGGCGTTAAGGTGCTTGCCGATTGGGGCGCGAAGAAGGTTCGGCTCGTATGCACCTCGCAACAGTTCGACTTCTCAGGTGTCATCGGCGAGTTAGTTGCAGCTATCATGTTTGCGATGGCGAAGTGGGAGAAGGTGAACACCAAGGAGCGCCAAGCGGCCGGAATCGCTGTTGCGAAGGAGAAAGGCGTTTACCGAGGTCGCATTCGTGGCGCTACCAAGGCTGGCGTTAATCCAGCTCGCGCGGCTGAACTGCGAGCGAAGGGTTTGAAACACGCGGAAGTAGCGAAAGCCATGGGTATCAGCGTGAGCACCGCGTTCCGATATGCGCAAGATGCTAAACGCGAAGCAGCAGGCAAGTAAGAGCGCACCCCAGGCCCATATAAGGATGCAATCTCGCAAGGTGCCGGAAATCACGGGATTTTTTCCGTGATACTGACAAATAGGCTTACTTTGGCGAAGGTAAGGTGCGAGCAGCCAGCGCTGCTTGGTCTCCGTTTTTGTTGCCCATGGGCAACAAATTCAGAACCGCCGTTCTCTTCGCCTGCGTCCACCTATCGGTCAGCCTGTTGCTCCTGTTCGACCCTTGAGGTTAGGAGCCTTTCCACGTCGCAGGACGCTTCTTAGACTCGTTCCCATGCACTTCGGCGGTCTTCCACAGATCGGACAACTTGCTCAAACGATTGCAGGCACAAGCGCCGATTGCTCGGCATTACACTCGTGCCATATATGTGCTCACCCCCAGGATGTGGATTTGGGGGTGAGCTGTGCGACAAGATCACGCACGAAGAAACGCCTTGCGGCGAGTTTTGGAAAACGAACTATGATCTTGTCTTTGTGCCGAATCCACTCAGCACGTTTCGAATTTTACCTCCAGCAACGCTGAATGTCAACCAAACACCTGAGTTGTTCGCTCATTCCAGTTTCCACCAAATAAATCTCGGAAAATTCCTGCAAGGACAATTTGTCGTGAAGGTACAGGTAGAGCATACGACCCCAAAAATTGACGCGAATCAGCAAATACGTTTCGCATTGCAAATTAAACGATGTTTCATCAAGAGTTGCGTCAAATGGCTCACTCGAGACTAAAACCGGAAAAAAAACACGGTCTTTTGGAGTTTCTCGAAGAGATCGAGTTTTTGCGTTAATAAGCGTTCGGTGCTTTTGACCACCAATCAACAACACCTTGCTCATGCGGGCTCCTCGCTTCCAGTCACCTCGTCCACAATTTGCGCCGCGCTGCTACTTGCGGTTGCGGTGGCAGCGTCGCCCTTCACGATTGCCATGCATGGACAGTGACTTCCGTGACTGTTTATGTCATTTTCGTCGACCAGAATCATTGGAGCGACAAGGCGGGTGCCGATCAGCGGCTTCAAAGGATCCCACTTGACTAGATCCGCTTCCAGCTTCGCACGCTCGTCCTTTGACAGTCCAGATCCCCACACAGCCTTTGAAGCCAGTCGTTTCCGTTCTTGGATGTCGATCGGCCAGTGCTTGTTGTAAGCCTCCCACCAGAACGTCAAGTCCTGCGTCTCGTTGTCGTAGTATCGTGCAACAAACTCCGACTTGAACGCCGAATGCACGTTTTCGAACACGGTGCTCGTGACAATGACTTGTCCTGGGAAGTTTTTGTGGATCAGGTCGCACATTCGCCTGTAGTTGCTACCGCGGATCACGCCGGCTTCGATCAGAATCAGGTTGTCTTTGAAAAAAACCGTTTTGCATGCCTGCAACGCCAGTCGCTCGAATTCGCCACTCCACGCTTGGTCGGGATACGGGACATCGACAGTGAACCCTTCGCAAACCTCGCCATCGTGGCTTAGGAAGTGGCGCAGGATCTGCCATGCAATGGACGAGTAGTCCGACGAAACGGCTACCAGCGTCGAATTTGACGCGTTAAAGCCTGCATTCCGCAGCATGATGCCGAGCTTGTTGATCAATTCGTGCTCCTCAACCCGCGAGCACTCCAAAATTTGCCTCATAAACCACCATTTTCGTGAAAAAGTCTCGAAACTACTGCTGACACGGCGTCAAATGTTACTCTGGCTCAAAATTGTGCTCGTTGAGGTATTGCAGCACGTCTCGAGCGTGTGCCGCGCTTTCGTAAGCCGAGATGGTCTCGCTTTCGTAGGCATAGCGACCGAAGCTATCGCCGCCTTGCCAAACAACTGTCGCTTTCATGTGGCAGTCCTCCTGACCGTTTTTTCGAGTCTCCTCGATCTCCAGCATGGTAAGGTCTTCGTTCCAGTCGGTGATCGCATATTGCTCGCCATCGACTTCGAACGTGTAACTGACCGACTTCTTGTACGCTACTTCTTGTGCCATCGTTTAACATCCTCTCGAACATTTGGGTTGTAAAGCGTCCAGGAGGGTCTACGCCACCCCCATGGACCGTCTGGGTCGTGACCAATGCGGAAGTGGTGCTCGCGGCAGAGCGTGATCAGATTGTCCATGTCCAGCTCGAGCTCAGGGTAATCCTTGAACGGCTTGATGTGGTGGACGTTCAAGTCCCACGACAGACCGCAAGCTTCGCAACGGGGGTGCAGCTCGACGAACTCGTTGCGGACAGCCTGCCACTTGCCAGAGCGTTCGCCGTAGGGAGTCATCGACTCGACCGACTCAACATGCTGTTCGATCGGCTCGTCCGGTATCGAGCCTATCGCGTCGGAGAAAAAGTACGCGACGATACCGAGTAGGCAAACGCCGAGCAGCGTAAAAAACGCCTCTGCCAAAGCTTTACGTTGGGTCATCTGTCACCTCGTTTCGCATCGGTCGATTCACGCCTGGGATCGGATGCTCAAGTGTTAATCGTGGGACGCTTGCAGAAAGAAACGCCGCAGCGAACATCGTCATAAACTCATCCGACAGCAAGACCTCGCGGATTGCTTGTTTCATGTCGGCTTGCGGGTCTCGACGCTCAATCAATTCAAGATCAGCAATTGCGGCCCAAGCGCATCTCCGTCCGCATTCGGATTTACACCGCACGCTATCAGATAGGAACTCTTTAACGATTAGAGGCACCTTATATGGTTCGTCAGTCTTCAATCGCACCACATCGCCAATCTTAAATTTCGTCATCGTTTTTCCTTTTCGGCTTGGATTTTCTTCTGCGCAACACAAATGACGCACGGCGACAATGCAACGGTGTTGCCGCACGCACATAGATAGCTTGGAACGCGATAGAACTTTACGCCAGTTGTCGCTGGAGCGTCGGCTTCGCGGCATGCAAGACACTTCTTAGAATTGCTGTGTGTCAGTTGGTACTGTTCGCCACACTTGGCGCAATGGCTGTAGGCGGCTGCCTTGCGTGCTGGTCGTATTCGCTGGGTCGGTCTCATCGCAAATCTCCTGTTGTAAAAAGGGTAGAGTGTATACTGTGCAGCTCGGACTATGAATGCCTTACGCCATTACGGGAACCGTTTTACCGATCTCACCAGCCAACCAGCGACTCCTCGTACAAGTCCGCCACTGATCCACACTCTCCTACCCAAAAGGACTGCGACGGGATCGATCCGTCTTGGCTCGCTGCGAGTGTCAACGCAACACTCCCAAGCGAGCCTTTTAGCGTCGTTGTGCTGTCGCGATTTCATCGCGTCGGCACGCTAGCCCCACTGGCTACAGTCCAAAAGGACCGTGCGGGACTGGCTACCTGCTTGGCGTGGGATACTCGATGTTCCAACCACGCCGCCGATCCTCGCTGGTAAGGTGTGTCCAGCTTGCGGAATCTCACCGCAACCTCTATCCGTTTGCTTTCGCAGGCGTTTGCATCCCTAAAGGATCGTGCAGGTTTCGATCCTGCCGTGCTCTGTAACGGTCCTAGAAACCGCTTCCTCCGGCTTTCCAGTGTGACGCGACACACCGCCGATCCAGTTGCGGGTCTAGGAATCGCACCTAGCACTCGGAGCTTATGAGACTCCGATGGGCGCTAGCCCACCCGCAATAAAAAGGATCGTGCAGATTTTCACCTGCTAATCGACTTGCCTACATTCCGGCGCTTGTGGCTCCGTAGAGCCCTGCAACACCGTGCTGTAGATCGCACCGACCCGATCCTCGCAACTTAGGCAGTTGCCGCCCGATGAGGTTTAGAGGTCACATCGTTTACTCACCTCAATGCCGGGTACGTTATCCGGCGTGCTGTCCGTAAGCACCGTACACCCTCAGCAGCCGATCCTCTCCCCCCGACTGCCGAGCATGGATCAACCGCGTCTTCGACAACGCAGGATGGGTCTTCGCAAAACGCGAGTCGCACTGGCAACCGTCGATCGCACAGGCTGAGCCTCGCCGACGACCTGCACAGCTCGCACAGGCAACGCAACTACCGACACCGCGGCAGAAGCCACGCGAGCCGCACACTGACCGCCGAGACAGTCCTGAGCCGACGCTGGCAACGTTGCCACCAACAGAGCCACAACCAACATGATTGCCGACCTGATGCTTTTCATAATCAAATCCTCCTGAAACATGGAACCCAAAACCTCAACCAAAAACGACATGATAGCACATTGACCCGTCAACGCAAGAGCAGGTTGGGGAAATTACGACGGCGAAGTGTAGTTTGTGTCCAGCGGGATTTGTTCGCCTTCGGGTACTAAAGGGAAGTCTTCGTGTTCAAAATACGCTTCAAAGCCTATTTCCGCAGAACCCGAGACGTTTTTGAGCGTCATGCCACGCGGGTATCCGTACCGCACAGCAAACGCTTTTGTTCCGTTTTCTTCCAAAAATTGCACCATCGAAGCACTGACTCGAAAACGCTTGATACGGGTAGCACCTCCGCTGCGAATAGACTTAGGCATTCCCAAACCTATTTTGCGTAGCTTTTGGGAGATGAAAGGCTCGGCTAAGTACATATCAAGGTGCTCGCGTTTGATCCCGCTGGCGAAGTAGACGTAAGCCAGAAGGTCGTCGTCGCTGCGCACCCTCCGCAAAACATACTCGCATTTTTCATACGTGAAAGCGTTTACTGGCTCGTACTGATTGACTATCGCTGACGGACCCGTAAACAAATGCAATCGGTCGTCTGGGTCATACGGGACAACAGTCTTCTCCATCGGAATCTTGCCGCTGTCGAGGCTTTCGATTTTTCCGTGCTGGCAACCACCGACAAACAAAACGTTCATAATGGCGCAACTCCTTCAGCGTGGTTTTTTTGTTCAATCCCTAAGTATCGCAACAGCGCATTGCGAACAAGCAGCATGAACTGTTCATCGCTTGCTTCGCAAACGCCAAACAAAGCGCCGCCTATGTTCTTTACTCTGTAGCGGATGCGTTGAGGCTTTGACAACTCAACCCGATCGGTTAGTCCTACGTAATTGCAAGGGTCAAGATCTGGCTCCGCTGGAACCTCAAACCAAAAGTACGGCTTGCTGACCGTGATGCGTGTTCCGCGTCTCGGACCATCGAGAAAATACAGTTCGTACTTCTGGTCGCTCATGGCGCCACCTCCTTGGCTACGCGCGTATTTAGCATCCACACAAGATTGCGTTGCTGTTCAGCCGCGTACCTCGTTCGTACTTTGTATGTTTTCATCGTCTTAATTCTCCCTAGCCGCCGTGTTTTTCGAGTAAGTCCTTGGTTGCCCAAAACACAACCCTAGCCTTTTTCGCTTTTTCGCCATGCTCAAGAGGAATGCCTAGATTGTGAATCATCCTCAGTAACTCCAGCATCCTCGGAGCGTCGGCCATAAGTTCGGCGTTGGCTTTAGCAAAACCAAAATAATCCTCGCGGCACATTGCTGCCTGGGTAAAACCAACAACAAAACCACCAGGTCCAATTATCCTGTAACCGAGCCCGCCATCGCGCTGGACTCCGTCCTGTACTTCCCACGGCCCCGGAGTAAATTTCGATTCTGCCATCATGTTTCCTTTCGAGTTAAAATCACTCGGTCCCGTTCCACACTCGCTCCAGGTAGTCCAGATCGCTTTGGCTCGCACAGATGCCTAGCCCAAGTTCCTGGCAACGCCTGACGTGCCAATCGAGCGCATGCGCAAGCCATAGCCATCGAACATGCCGAATACCCCATAGTCGCTTCATGATGCCACCTGCGCCTTCAACTTGTAAACGGCTTCCTTCAGGACACCAGTGAGGGTTTCCAATCCGTTGAGGGATTCGATCAACTCTAGTGTCTCACAACGCTGCATACACAAGGTCTTTTACGTCCCGTCAACAGTCAACACCCTGCAAAATCGAAACGCGAACAACGCTGGATTGCCTTGCTTTAGAAACTCGCTTGGTATCTTAATGGTCGCATCGATCCCTTCGCAATGCGTTTTGGTGAACGTCTCCCACCACGCCAAAAACTCAGGTAGTTTCATGTGTTGTCGTCCCATGACCATTCGGGATACCCATCGCCGTAAAAGTAGTCCTGAACCGCCTTCATCTTCTCTTCCTCAGTGGCAGCATCCCATGCCGCACGATCGTCAAAGCCAAGCTCCTCCGCAGTCGTAATCGCGTGCCGACCGCTTTGGCAGTTCGACCCGTCGTCTACCGTCACTCGGATCTCGTCGCCTTTCGGCTTCGGCGTGTTGTCAAAACCACCCATGATCAACTCCCGTATTGGAAACGTTACCACCCCGCCAACGCAATTGTACCGCGATGGACCCAGAAACGCAAGACCAGCAGACGACCAAACAGCAGCAAGCATATATGATGCCCCGAAAGCAGCCTACCAAGCCATCGCCTCGAGAATCGTCTGACGCATCTTCGCTCTCGTAATCCGCATCGTCGTTGCTCGAGCCTCTTCCAGGCTTGCGCATTGCCAATCGCTGAGTGTGTACAACGCCTTGACCGCTCGAGCCGCATCCTCGGCACGACCGAACGTCATTTCGCCGTAATACGCCAATGTCTTCCCGAAACTCCACCCGATACGCCACCCAGGATCGCGACCACTTTCGCCCCAAGTCAACGAGCCTGGATCCTCATCGAACGGCTTTTTCACGTTGTCGTAAACCGCTACCCAGCGACCAATCTCTGACATCGTGGCAATCTCTATCGCAAAAACACACCAACCACAACACAAACGACAATTTACTCGCATGGACCCGATGACGCAAGTGTTATTCAAACGGGAGCATGCCACTGGTTTTGCCGACTACGTGAGCAATACGAGCTTCCGCGATTTCCAGATATTCAGCCTCTTGCTCGATGCCGATAAAGCGAAAACCCTCAAGCATCGCCGCCTTTCCCGTCGAACCAGACCCCATAAACGGATCAAGGATCAAGCCGCCAGGAGGGGTGACAAGCCTGCAAAGGTAACGCATCAGGTCGGTAGGTTTGACCGTGGGGTGGACGTTCTTCCGTTTCGTCTCACAGAGATTGCCACTACCAGTTTTTATGGGGTAGTTGTCATCCTCCATCATCCCACATGCCTTCAAAAGCATGTTGTCACACCCTTCATCCCGGTCTTTCTTGCTTGCCTTTGCGCAGTAAAAGAATCTGGCTGCGGAACCAGTGTCATTCCTGGATGAGAAAGGAACGCGACCAAACTCACCGTAACAATTTGCATCCCCAGTCTTACTCGGTTCGCTGCCTCGAACGTCTCCTTGCTGCCCTTTGCTGTCAGGAAACAACGCCAGCACCTCCTCGCTGCCATCGTGGAGAAAATTAGCCGGAAACCGGCCCAATTGCTCAGCCTTAGCGACCGCTTCATCGCCGCGAGCCTTGCAAGCCTCAATCGCTTCGCTGTCATGCTTCCAAGGTCTGTCCCATCCTTCTGTGGTTGTGCTGATCCTACCGCCGCCTAGCTTGTCCCCGTTTGCCTCTACCCTACACGCATCGATATTCAGCCCGCCGGTTCCGTGTTCGAGTACGTTGGCTGCGACGGTAAGCTGCGATCCGGGTACGAACTCAGGAAGTCCGCTCGGCCACAAAAACCGACCCTCTAAATCCCGGACTATGCGGACAGACGCCATAGAGCCTGTAAGCCCAGTTGCAATTCCAACAAAGGACTCTGTATCCCTCAGGGTATCCGTCTCTTTTGAGTTGCTCGTAAACTTTTCCGTGAATAGATTTCCTGTGCTGGGTCCCTCCGCCGTTGATATGGTCGATTGTAAGGAAAACTGGTTCGGTCTCTCCGCAGCATTTGCACTTTCCACCGTAAGCGGATAAGACTTGATCTCGCAATTTTTCGCGCTGGGATTTTGCGTAACTCCTGTTGTGCTCCCTGTTTTTTGCTCTCCAATCGGCATGGGCTTTTCTAAACTTTTCCGGGTCTGCCTCTCTTCGCTCCCTGTCTCTGTTTCGCCTGCACTCTTTGCATATACTGCCGAAGGTTCCAAGTGTCTTGTTGAATCTAAGCTGGCCTTGAGTTTTTTCTTCCCCGCACCGCTTGCATTTTCTTTTTTCCATTTTATATCTCCTTTTACTCCTTGATTTCTTAGGCTGGATTCTACCACGGCCAAGACGTTTACGCAAGATGTTTTTAACGGCTTGCGGGCTAAGGTAATGGGCTCTAGGGCAGGCTTGAGGGCTGTACCCCATCCTTCCCATTGACGGGCTGCGTCTGTGGCTGGCTCTCCGGTGAGAGGGACTTCCTTCGTAGCTGGTTTGCACCAGAGGTTTCTCCCGTCCCCCGTGTCCGATGTCTCAGCATCACCGAACGCGGATGTCCGCGTCCCGATCACTTCGCGTTCCGCTCCTGCCGCCTTGTCGATCGCCTTGGAGACGTCGAGACTTTTCGGAAAGCCTTGCCCGTAGCACCAAAAAATCATATCGCGAATTTCGAATCCTGCGAACCTGAGGGACATTGCCATCCAGTCCTGCGTTCGAGTCCCGGCAAACGCTAGTAAATGCCCACCGGGCTTGAGCACCCTAAAAACTTCCTTCCAGACAATAGGCGGCGGGACAAACGCATCCCATTTCTTACCCATGAAGCCTTTGCCCTGGACTTCAAAATACCCTTGCGTCGCCCAAGCAGTCATCACTTTGACTGGATCCGGAGCCTTTCCTAGCCCATAAGGCGGATCGGTAACAATCGCATCGACCGAGCAATCCGCTAGGGTCTTGAGTACGTCGAGGCAATCGCCGTGGTGTAATTCATATCGCATTTCAAGCCTACTTTCCCTTGCTCCACTCAACCCCAATTCTTGCCGCTCGCATCACCAACTCCTCGTTGGCTCCTTTGGCAAGGTAATCCATCACCGCGCAAATCAAATACTGCTCCGCATCCTCCAGCTTCTCACCAGCCTTGAGACCCTTCGGGTCGTGATCCATCATCCCGCTAAGACGATAGCGGTTCAATCGCCGCTCAGGAACCCTATCAGCGTAAATCTGATACCAACGTCGCTTTACCTCAACACCACTGTCCATGAACCCACCTATTGAAACAAAAGTCCGCTGGATTGCTTTACTGCTGCATCAATTCTGGTTTCAGCCAACTTTATGTACTTGGCGTTTAACTCAATGCCGACGTACCTTCTGCCGTTGAGGATAGCAACCTCGCCTGTTGTTCCGCTGCCGTTGAAGGGATCGAGAACCACACCGCCCTTTCGAGAGCCGGCCAGAACGCAAGGCTCGATCAACGCAGGAGGAAATGTGGCAAAGTGAGCACCCTTGTATGGCTTTGTGTTGACAGTCCAGACGGAACGTTTGTTTTTGCCTTTTTCTAAGTCTACCGCCATGTCCCCAAAATCGTTGTCGTAATTATGACCCTGCATACTTTCTTTGCTTCCTCCGCCGTTTTGAGCTCTTTTCCATCGGTACTTAGCTCGCTCGTGCGTTGCTTCGCTGCATGGTTCTTTGATCGCCTCATTGTCAAAGTAGTACTTTGCCGACTTGCTCAGCAAGAAAACGTATTCGTGTGCCTTGGTGCATCGATCCTTGACGCTCTCGGGCATCGGGTTTGGCTTGTGCCAAATGATGTCCTGCCGCAGATACCAGCCGTCGGCTTGCAAGGCAAAGGCAACACGCCACGGGATGCCAATGAGGTCTTTTGGTTTGAGGCTTGCTACATTCACCCTTATTCCGCCCGTCTCGTCCGCCGTATGCCAGTTCCCTACGTCGCCTGTGCCGTTTTTACGCTTCGAATTGGTGCCAGCGTTATAACTATCCCCTATGTTCAGCCACAGCGTCCCATCGTCCCGCAGCACCCTTCGGACCTCGCGGAACACCGCAACTAACTTCGCCACAAACTCGTCAGGCGTAGGCTCAAGCCCAATCTGACTATCAACCCTAACCGCACCGCACTTTTTGCATTTGCTAGCATCGCAACCAAAACGAACACCAGAAACTATTGCGCCAGGAGCCTTGTTGTCCTGAACTTGCCCTCCTACGGAATGATCGCAACCAGGATCGCCACCCTCCCATTCCGCTGTCCCGTAATCCCGCAGCCCAAAATACGGCGGCGACGTTACGCAACAGTCAACAGATCGCTCTGGCATCGACGCAAGCAATTTGAGGCAATCGCCCTGGTGTAGCTCGTAAGGTTTCATGCAAACAGTCTACTCGCATAGACCCGATGACGCAAGCCATTTTATAAACGCGGGGGACGGGGATACCGCTACCGTCTCGTGCGGACGGGTGGGAGGTCTGGGTCGTTTTCCGTTGGTCCGCATCGTCTCGCGTCGTTCCGTCGTCGTGCGGTTGGTCGATAGCCACCATAGCGCAGAAATGTTGCCCATGGGCAACAAAAAGCGTCAAATAGGGTCCATCGCTTCGCTCGTCACAAAACGCAGGAAAAACACCCTGAAATCCAGCACAAAACACCGCATCAGCAAGCCTATACCCGTGCCGACGTGCCAAACTGGCATCCATCAGCGATCCGGCAGCATTTCAGCGAGCAACCCACGGATCTCGTCGATTGCCAGTCGTTCGCGTCGGATCATATCGCGCTCGTCCTCCACATGCGCAGAAGCTTTAGCCGCGACATCCACGAACTTTGCGTAAGCTCGGATCGACGTTTCCAGCCACCCCAACGCCGCCCAAGATGGCGCGGGACTCATCGCCTTGCGCAAATCGACGATTGCGCGGTCCCCGAGGTCACGGACCACCGACAGCCGGTTCGCTTGCACCCACTGGATTTCTTGCGCTAACGTTGCGTTCTGCGGCAGCGTCGGCCACTCCGATGGAACGTCGGACAAGCCGGTGACGGCGGCCTCGTCTCGCGTGCGCGCCTGGATGGCTCCCGTTACGTCGTTTCGCGCGGTCGGGTAGTCGACGCCCCCTGCCTCTTCTCGCGATTCTTCCCCCGATGGTTCCGCAGGCTGGATTGGCGGGAACATCTCCACCAGTTTCGCGTAAACCATCTGTTGAGCTTCGCGCTTCTCGACGCCGCTTCGCCTAGCCTCGCGCATTAGATCGTCGCGGATTGGCTCGGCTTCGCTCCATCTACCCTCGCGCCTCAATCGCGTCACAACGTCCAAGATATCCACTTCGCGTTACCCTCAAGACACAAGGATTCCTATGGTTCCGCAGCTTGTTTATCGACGCCGCAACCGATCCGAAGATCCCGACTAGCCATTGGCTACCCCTCGCGTCTATCCAGGTCTGAAGCTTGTGGCTCGTACCCTGGCAGGATTGGCTAGACTCCGGTCAAGCCGCTCGGCGATCCCTTGGACTGTGCTTTCGCCTTAGTCGCTCGGTGGGACCGCATACCGTTCGATTTGCTTCCAAGATACCACTCCGAGCATCCCCGTCAACTATTTTGGAAAAAACTAGATTCTTTTTTTATTTGAGGTGGACCCTAGTTGACATTGTGCCGTATGGTACTTAGGATCATATCGGGCGGCACGTTGCCACCCACACAACCCGCGCCAGTGAGACGGCGCACTTTTTTGGAGACGATGAACGATGAAGCTCAAACACGGCCAAAAGGCGATTTTCTACACTCCCTCAGACTACTCGGCGTACAACTACCACGAGCAGTACATCCATCCGACGATCTACATCGGAACATGCAGGGTAGTCGATGCCATAGAGTCACTTCGGAACGTTGGATGCCGCGACGAAGAATACTACCTAAAAAAAGCCAAAGCGTTACGCGAAGCGACTGGCAACACC
>Ga0315905_10001594_pt1 | contig 24270 bp, 18 predicted proteins | sample LakEriMetagenome_5_FD_203522 | JGI IMG/M metagenome (GOLD analysis project Ga0315905, IMG submission 203522) | Freshwater fungal communities from buoy surface, Lake Erie, Ohio, United States - Buoy 4 MA121 | ecosystem: Environmental > Aquatic > Freshwater > Lake | place: USA: Lake Erie, Ohio...
AAGAAAAAATAATAGAAGCTGTAACTCAAGGCAATGTAAATGAATTAACCGCAGCTTTTCTGAAACTGTTGATTCATAAAACAAGAGAATACAACTTACCTGAAATTGTAACCGCATTCATTGAACAATATAATAAGATCAATGGTATTCACCAGGTTAAATTAACTACAGCCGTTCCCATTAGTGAGGAAGTGAAAGCAAGCATTATCAGCAAAATAACAGCTACCACCTCTATCAAAAAAATCGCATTGGAAACTGCGGTAAAAGATGAGTTGATTGGTGGATTCACTTTGGAAGTTGAAGGGACACTGATTGACGCTTCTGTATTGAGAGACTTAAACGATGTGAAAAAGCAGTTCAAGAACAACGAGTATATTCATGCGATAAGGTAAGAAGTTCAATGTCTGCCTTCGGCAGTAGTTCAATAAAGTCCAAAGCCTGCCTGTCGGCAGACAGGGGTTCAATAAGTTTAATTAGTTCAAAAGGTTCAAAGCTTCATTGAGCAAGCATTAAATGCGCGCAGCTCAATTGAACCAAAATTAAACCCTCATTGAACTGGTATTTAACAAGCGCAGCGCTTTAGCCTTCAATAACCCCCAACGCTTTTCCGATTTTGGTGAATGCAGCTATGGCTTTATCCAAATGATGTTGTTCATGTGCGGCGCTTAATTGTACCCTGATTCTGGCTTGGCCTTTTGCCACCACTGGAAAAAAGAAACCAATTACATAAATTCCTTCTTCCAATAATTTTGCTGCAAATTGTTGAGCTAATACAGCATCGTACAACATAATAGGCACTATCGGATGATCTCCGGGTTTGATATCAAATCCTGCAGCAGTCATTCGACTTCTGAAATATTTGGTATTGAATTCCAGTTTGTCTCTTAACTCAGTGGTTTCGCTTAGCATATCGAGTACAGCAATGGATGCGCCCACAATACTTGGAGCAAGGGTGTTGCTAAACAAATAAGGCCTGCTTCTTTGTCTGAGCATTTCAATGATTTCTTTTCTGCCTGAAGTAAAACCGCCACTGGCGCCACCGAGTGCTTTACCAAGTGTTCCGGTAATGATATCTATTCTACCCATTACATTTCTGTATTCATGTGTTCCTCTTCCCGTTTTACCTAAAAAACCTGAAGAGTGACATTCGTCAATCATTACTATAGCATTATACTGATCAGCGAGGTCACATATCTTATCCAACTGAGCAATGGTTCCATCCATACTGAAAGAGCCATCTGTCACAATTATCCTGCTTCTGCATCCTGCTGATTCCTTTAGTTTGGATTTCAAATCTTCCATATTATTATGTTCGTAACGAAATCGTTGTGCTTTGCACAAACGAACGCCATCAATAATGGAGGCATGATTCAACGCATCACTGATGATGGCATCTTCTTCGTTGAACAAAGGTTCAAACACACCACCATTGGCATCAAATGCAGCTGCATATAAAATGGTGTCTTCTGTCCCTAAAAAATCTGCTATCTTTTTTTCAAGCTCTTTATGTATATCCTGTGTTCCACAAATAAAGCGAACGCTGCTCATACCGAATCCTCTGTAATCAACATACTTTTTAGCAGCATCAATTACTTTAGGATGCGAGGATAAACCAAGATAGTTGTTTGCACAAAAATTCAATACCGTTTTTCCATTAACTGTAATTTCAGCGCCTTGTTCGCTGGTAATTATCCTTTCACTTTTGAAAAGTCCGGCAGCAGAAATTTCATTTAATTCTTGCGCAATTCTATTTATAAATGGTTGGTTCATGACTGATTGTTTTTGCAAAGCTAAATACAGTTGACGATTTATCCATTTATTCAATTACTTCTTTAAATATTGAATATCGAAATAAGGCAATATGCGCTCCCTTTATCAAAATTTCTTCAATTAACTTTTTGTTTTATTAACATCGACCTAATAAAAATTCGATTTTGGAAAACAATTTTTATTTTCGCTTTCAGCTTACACAATCCCAAGTTCAATGAAAGGCAATCTGTTGATTATATATCTGGCTATCATCTTTTTTTTAGCCTCGTTTGTTAATGCTAATAGTTATAGTACTCATCATCCCGTTGTTTCAACAGACACAACTCAATATTATATCATCATAGATAAAAGCGATTTTGAATTAAAGGTTTATGATGAAGAAGGGTGGTATGCCACTTATCCTGTGGTTTTTGGAAGCAAAGACCAGGGCGATAAAATGCGACAGGGCGATAAAAAAACACCGAACGGAATTTATAAAATCATTCTCAAAAAAATTCATCCCAAATGGGGGCCGGAATTATTATTGGATTATCCCGGCGAAGAGGACAAAGAAAAATTTAAAAAAAGAAAAGTGGAAGGCATAATTCCAAAAAATGCTAAAATTGGAGACGGTATTGCCATTCACGCAACAAGACCGGAAGAAGAGTGGACTATTGATAATTTTTACAACTGGACCGATGGTTGTATTTCTGTGAAGTACACAGAAATGAAAGATTTGTTCAGTTATATTTCTGTTGGAACAAAAGTGACTATTCAGCCATAAAAAGCAAACTTCCATCTCCATAACTTAAAAAACGGAAATCGTTTTTTAAAGCATAATCATAACATACTCTCCAGTCGTTTCCAATTGCAGCTGCAACCAATAACAAAAGTGTAGATTGGGGTTGATGAAAATTAGTAATCAAAGCACTTGCTATCCTGAACTTGTACCCAGGAGTTATTAGCAGTTGTGTTTGCGTAAACAATCGGTTGGTGTTTTTTTGAATAAGCCATTTTTTCAAGGAATGTAAAGCCTTTGTTGCGGATAGATTTGGCTTATTAAGTTCCTCCTCATACACATCCCACTGTTTGATATCAAGTTTTTCTATTTCCGGTTGTATAAATGTTTTGACGCCCATCCAATACAATGACTCAATTGTTCTAAGCGAAGTAGTGCCAACCGCAATTACTTTTCCTGCGTTGTCAATTAGGGCATCAATAGTTTCCAAATTGACATCAATCCATTCAGCATGCATTTCATGCCCTTCCATTGTTTCAGCTTTCACCGGCTTAAAAGTACCTGCCCCAACATGTAAACAAACATTAGCATGATTGATTTGTTTCGATTTAAAATCACTGAAAATATTTTGGGTGAAATGAAGTCCCGCAGTTGGCGCTGCTACAGAGCCCTCTTCTTTAGCATAAATGGTTTGATACCTTTCTGCGTCTTCATTTGCTGCAGTTCTTTTGATGTATGGAGGTAATGGAATGTTTCCGGCAAGTGATAGGATTTCTGCAAAGCTCAATTCTTCGGGCGTCCAGCTCAACTCAATAATACTGGATTCTTTAGCTGTTTCAATGATGGTTGCTCTCAGTACAATTTCATTCTTACTGTCAATATCCATTTCAAGAAAGGGCTCTTTCCATTTTGAAATTCCTCCAACAAAGCATTTCCAATGAACTTTACCCTGTTTGCTCATTACTGTTGCATAATCATTGATAAGTTCGGCGGGCTCTAAACAAAAAACTTCAATCTTGCTTCCTGTTTTCTTTTCAAACCTTAATCGCGCATTGATGACTTTACTTTCATTGAATACCAAAAGCGAATGTTCGGGAATATGATTTGAAATGTTAGTGAAAGTATCTTCATTGATCAAACCATTCTTATAGACAAGCAATTTAGATTGATCTCGTTGTTCCAATGGAAACGAAGCGATGCGGTCTTCACTAAGTTCATAGGTGAACTCCTGAATGGAGATATCTTTCGGTGACTGATGCATCATTAAATTCTATTGGCTTTTATCTCTTCAACTACAGCAGGATCCAACAGGGTTGTGGTATCGCCAAGATGTTCTGTTTCACCTTCAGCTATTTTCCTAAGTATTCTTCGCATTATTTTTCCACTTCTTGTTTTGGGCAAACCGCTTACAAATTGAATTTTATCGGGCTTTGCAATTGCGCCAATTATTTTAGAAACAGTCTGACAAATGTCTTTTCTGGTATGCTCTTCATCAACATGGATCCCATTGAAAATAACAAAAGCATAGATGCCTTGGCCTTTGATATCGTGAGGATAGCCCACAATAGCACTTTCTACAACACCAGTATGCATGTTGATGGCATTTTCCAATTCAGCGGTTCCAATTCTGTGACCACTCACATTTAACACATCATCAACCCTACCTGTTATCCTATAATTACCTGCCTCATCTCTTATACAACCATCACCTGTGAAGTATAAATTTTCGTAGGTTGAAAAATAGGTAGTTCTGCATCTTTCGTGATCGCCATAAGTTGTTCTTAACATTCCTGGCCATGGAAATTTTACGCACAGATTCCCTGAAACGCCATTGCCTATAATTTCGTTTCCTTTTTCATCAACAAGTAAAGGCTGAATTCCAGGAAGCGGCACTGTTGCAAAGCAGGGTTTAGCTTTGGTAACGCCAGCCAAATTTGAAATCATTATTCCGCCAGTTTCCGTTTGCCACCAGGTATCCACGATCGGACAATTTTTTTTACCAATGTTCTCATCATACCAACGCCAGGCTTCCTCATTAATGGGTTCCCCAACGGTGCCGAGTACTTGCAATGAAGAAAGGTCTTTATTGTTTAGAGGATCTGTTCCAAAACTCATTAAACTTCTGATTGCAGTTGGTGCTGTATAAAGTATGTTAACCTTGTGTTTGGAAGTAATATTCCATAATCTGCTTGCATCAGGCCACGTTGGGGTGCCTTCAAACATTAATGAAGTAGCACCTGCACTTAAGGGTCCATAAACGATATAGCTGTGTCCGGTAATCCAACCAATATCTGCTGTGCAAAAATGGACTTGACCGGGTTTATATTGAAATACATTAACGAAGGTATAGTTTGCCCATACCATATATCCGGCACAGGTATGAACTACACCTTTCGGTTTGCCAGTGCTTCCTGATGTGTAAAGAATGAATAGCATATCCTCTGCATCCATTGACACTGCTGGAAAATTCACTGTTCCTGTTGATTCAACTATTTTCATTTCGTTTTCCCACCAGCAATCCCTACCTTCAGTCATACTAACGGGAACGCCTGTTCGGGTAAGTACAATCACTTTTTGCACTGAAGGGCATGACAATAGCGCTTCATCAATAACAGATTTTAAGGGAATGCTTTTGTTTCCTCTGAAAGCGCCATCAGCAGTTACAACCAAATTGCATTGGGCATCTTGTATTCTGTCGCTGATACTTTGAGCTGAAAACCCTCCAAATACAACGGAATGAATCGCCCCGATTCTAGCACAAGCCAATACCGCTATTGCCAGTTCAGGAACCATGGGCATATAGATGCATATCCTGTCTCCTTTATTAGCCCCATTGTTAACCAGCACCTGAGCAAATTGGCAAACCTGAAGATGTAGTTCTTTGTAGGTAAGTATTCTGGAGTTTTCCTTAGGATCATTAGGTTCCCAAATTATAGCAGGAACTTCACCTTGGCTATCGAGCCATCTATCAATGCAATTTTCAGTGATATTCAATTTGGCGCCTTTAAACCATTCTATTTTTGGTTCTGTAAAGCTCCACTCCACAACTTGTTTCCATTTCTCATGCCATACAAATTCCTCTGCTATTTCGTTCCAAAAAGAACCAGGATCGGAAATACTTTTTGAGTAAGACTCCTGGTATTTTTCAAGCGTTTTAATTTGATATGGATAAGACATAGTATTAGAAGTTACTTTCTCTAAAAATAATCTTATTTCACCAAACCCTGATAAACGAATTCGAGCAATTTCGGACGGAGATTAAGTGATTTGAAAGCATTTTTTTCTTCGTCGTAGATTCTGTTGCTCAGAAAAACAAATACAATTCCCGTAACCGGATCTGCCCATGCGCAAGTACCTGTGAATCCTGTATGTCCGAACGTTTCTGCTGCACAAGAAAGTGCAGGGTAAGGTTCCGCTCTGCTGGCATTGTCTTTTTCTGGTTTGTCGAAGCCCAAGCCTCTTCTGCTTATTTTGCTGTGATAAGCCGTGAATGTTGAAACAGTTTCTTTTTTGAAAAATGATTTTCCATTCCAGGCACCACCATTAACAAGCATTTGCATGATTGCTCCTACATCATAGGTGTCAGCAAAAAGTCCGGCATGACCTGCAATGCCATTCATCAATGCAGCTCCCTGGTCATGTACATAGCCTTTAAGTTCTCCATTTCTGAAGATACGCTCCCTTGTCGACGGAACAATTCTATCAGGCGCAATAAATCTCAATGGCCTGTATCCGATGGATTTTAATCCCATCGGTTGGTAGAAATTCTTGTGCACATATTTTTCCAAAGGCATTTTAGATACAGCTTCAACTATTTTACCCAAAAGAATAAAATCAATGTCACTATAAACGTAATTTTTTTCTTTGCTAACTGGGGAGGTAACAACTCTTTGCATAAAGGAATCCAGAATGTCATTTCTTATAATAATAGATTTAGTAACCTCGTTCGAGAAGTTTATACTGGGAGTTTCCTGATAATATTCTTTTTTAAGCAGACTGTCTTCACCCAAAAGCTCTTTGTAAAATGGAATATAGGGTTGAAGTCCGGCTTCGTGCAACAACAATTGCTCAATTTTGATTTTGGATTTATTGCTTTTTTTCAATTGAGGTAGATAAGTGGAAACAGTTTTATTGAGCTTGATTTTGCCTTCTTCATAAAGCTTCATCACAGCCAGGGTAGTTGATAGCATTTTCGTAAGTGAAGCTAAGTCATAAACTGAAGCTCCGCTGATGGGTTCCTGTTTTTGATAGGTTTGAAATCCATAAGATTTGTCGAGCAGTGTTTTTCCGTCTTTCAACACCAAGAGACTTGCACCTGGCATGGCTTCTCTTTGCATGGCATCGTTGATGGTGGAATCTATTTTTTCAATTGCTGATTGCTTGAATAATAATCGTTCTTGCACACTTGTAAATGGAAAGCCGGTTAAATTGTTGTTGATGCCGTAACCGAATTTATATTGATCGCAAACCGATACAGGCAGAACGCCTTTGTAAGGAAGCTTTCCCTGGAGCATATCAATAGTAATGTTTTGAACAATACTGTCATCTTCATAACAAACAGCAAGGTTATTTGCGTCGCACCAGTTTTTTGCAGCATAAGCATTGCCAAAAAGAAAGAGCATGGTTTTGCATTTCGACTGAATAGCTTTGATGAATTCCAATGCAGTAGCACTGATGCCGAAGTTGTTGGCTGGCGCCCTGTAGATTTGATGAATACCAATCACTACAGCCGCAAAGTTTTTCCCAATGCTATCGGCAATGTATTTCAGCGAATCTGCATTTTTTAAGTTGAAGTCTGCTAAAAATACCTCTGCAGCATAATCCTTCTTCATTCTTCTTGCGAAAGCATTTTCTTTGTTGATGCCTATACCGATATAAGCAATTTTATTTTGCTGACTATTCTGTTTCAAAGGGAAAAACACTTCATCTTTATTAGCTAAAAGCGTAAGCGCATTTAGGGCTACTTTTTTTCGCATACCATAGCTTTGGCTGTTGAGGTCTGCCGTAAGATTATTCAACGCAATGGTATCATTGTTGTTTAACACATAATTGTATTTAGCATAAAGCACTTTTTTACAATGCTTTTCTATATCATCCATTTTGATGCGGTTCAACTGAATGGCAAGTTTTATTTTTTCTATTACAGTGTGAATGCTGTCGGGCAAACAAAGCATGTCATTACCTGCAATTATCGATTCAACGGAAGCCTCTCCACCAGGAAAAAACTTTTTTACGCCCTGCATTTCCAATCCGTCTGTAATCGCTATTCCTTTATAGCCAAGCTGCCCGCGAAGCAATCCTTGAATGTTCTTTGAGGAAAGCGATGTAGGCCTGTTGGCGCTAGAATCTATCGCAGGAATATAAAGGTGTCCAACCATAACGCTGCCTATTCCTGCAGCGAATATTTTTTTAAAAGGATAAAGCTCCGTGGAATCAATTTCGCCAAATCTCTTGTTTATTTCAGGAAGATCAAGATGCGAATCCACAGCAACATCGCCATGTCCGGGAAAATGTTTGGCGCATGCCATCACGCCGTTCTCCTGCATACCCTTCATGTATGCGATGCCAAAAGTGGCAACCTTTTCTTTGTCTTCTCCAAAACTTCTGTCATTGATAACCGGATTGTTGGGATTGTTGTTTACATCCACAACTGGCGCATAATTCATTTGTATACCAAGTCTTTTACATTGCTCCGCTACCAATTTTCCATAATCATAAATCACCCATGGATCGCCCATCGCACCAAGCATCATTTGTCTGGGTAAAGGCACTACACTGTCTGTAATTCTCATGCCAACACCCCATTCCCCATCAATGGAAATAAGCAAAGGCGTTTTTGCCATTGATTTTAATCGATTAAGATCTTTAGCTTGAGTTACCGGACTTCCTTGAAATACACAAACGCCGCCAATGTTGTATTTTTTTACCAAATCAGCAGTTTGGTCGAAAAGGGAAGTTATTTTTTTGGTTTTAGCATCAATGGTGGAAAGTCGGGTTACAATCAACTGCCCGATACGTTCGTCTTCGTTCAAACTGTTGTAAACGCTGTCAACCCATTTTTTCACTTTCTCATCCCCTAAATCCTGTGCAAAGCCTATCAGGGTTGAAATCACCGAAAAAAACAGTAAAAAAAAGCGCATAAAACGTGGGAGTTATTAGTGAAAAGGAATAGTTACTTTTGCGCTACAAATTACATTGATTTTGACAGATATCATTCATTTATTGCCCGATAATATTGCCAATCAGATTGCGGCAGGAGAGGTTATTCAAAGACCTGGAAGTGCGGCGAAAGAGTTGCTGGAAAATGCTGTTGATGCAGGAGCTACCGACATCAAACTTATTATTAATGATGCGGGTAAATCCCTGGTACAGGTTATTGACAATGGAAAAGGAATGAGTGAAACCGACGCAAGACTTGCTTTTGAACGTCATGCCACTTCAAAAATTAGTAAAATAGACGACCTGTTCAGCATCAAAACCATGGGTTTCCGAGGGGAGGCTTTGGCAAGTATCGCAGCTGTTGCTCAGGTTGAGCTTAAAACAAGAAGGGCTTCGGATGACTCGGGTACTTTCATAGAGATTGAAAACAGCATTGTAACCAAACAAGAGCCCGTGGCTTTTAATGTGGGTACAAGCATTGCTATGAAGAACCTATTTTTCAATGTTCCGGCCAGAAGAAATTTTCTTAAAAGCAACACAGCCGAGTTAAAACATATCGTTGAAGAATTTACGAGGGTGGCCATGGCTTTTCCTGATATCTTTTTTTCACTTCAATCCAATGGGCAGGAAGTTTTTCATCTGGAAAAGGGAACACTGAAACAGAGAATCGTTCAATTGCTTGGCAATCATTACAATGCTAAAATGGTAAGTGTTCAGGAACAGACTGATTACCTCAATATCATGGGATTTGTTGGTAAGCCTGAAACAGCTAAAAAGACAAGAGGGGATCAATATATTTTTGTGAACAATCGCTTCATCAAAAGTCCTTATTTGAATCATGCCATTGTAAATGCATTTTCCGAAATGATTCCGAAGGATTGTTTTCCTATGTATACACTCTTTATTGACGTTGATCCTGCGCAACTTGATGTGAATGTGCACCCTACTAAACAGGAAATTAAATTCGAGGATGAAAAAATTGTATACGCTTTTGTAAATGCTGCAGTAAAACACGCCCTCGCTCAATTCAGCATTACGCCTACACTCGATTTTGAACTGGATGCCAACATCCAAAGTTTGGATGCTGTCAGTAAGCCGGTCTCTGATGAGCAAAGATCTTCTACGGCATCTTCATCGCTTTATCAGGCGTTCACCCAGAAAAATCAGGCTCATTTCATAGAGCGCGGAAGTGATCTGAAGCATTGGAAAGATTTTTATGAAACATCTTCCGGCAAGCAGGATGATGTTGTAAGCAATGCAGGACAACAAACGCAATTTTATGCAAAGGAAGAAAGTAATTTTCCTGTATTTCAACTGCACAATACCTATATCGTTACCCAAAAACAAACCGGCTTCGTGCTTATTCATCAGCAGAATGCACACGAAAGGGTGCTTTACGAAAAATACACCCATGCGGTAGCAGGACATCCCATAGCAACACAACAAAGCCTTTTTCCCTCTACCATCGAATTGTCTCCTGCAGATGCCTTACTTGTTGGCGATATGATCTCCGACCTCAAAGAACTTGGGTATCAACTCGAGCCTTTTGGTCAACATACATTTATTATTCAGGGAACTCCCGCTGATGTGGTTTCCGGCAATGAAAAAAATGCAATTGAGAATATCATTGAACAATACAAACACTTCAGTACCGAACTGAGATTTTCGAAGCGCGAAAAACTGCTCCGTTCAATGGCACTTCAAAATGCAATCAAAGCAGGAAAATCATTAACTGAAAGAGAAATGGTAAATCTGGTAAGCGAACTATTTGCTTGCGAAACCGCCAACACAACACCAAACGGAAAACCAACTTTTATGTCTTTTGATAAAGAGGATATGGATAAAATGTTTGGGAAGTAGTTTTTCGGGATAATTATCAATTCTTTATTCTTAGCTCATGCAAAAGCTTTTCTATCGGCTTTTTCACATCTGACATCTTGCCCGAAAAATTATTGATCATGAAAGAGAATAAAAGTTGTTTTCCTTTCTCTGTTTTCAGCAATCCGCTGATACAATAAGTATTGCCCATAGATCCCGTTTTGGCAAAAACAAATCCTTTGTCTTCCTGCAACATATTCTTCAAAGTTCCTTCGCCGCCGGTTGGTAGAATTTTAGTAATCCGATCCATTCCAAATTCATTGATGAGCTTCTCCATGATGTAAACCATGTCTTTGGGTGAAAACAGGTTGTACCTACTCAATCCGCTGCCATCTACCCATCTTGGCTTTTGAGGAATATCTTTCAGATCTGATGTTAATAGGGTAGTTATGGTTTTCTCTTCATCAAAACCTGTATTTAATTCATCTCCAGCCATCAGCAAAATCTGTTCTGCATAAAAGTTATCGCTTCTGTGCATCATAATTCGAAAAAGGGAATCGGTGGGTTGAGAGCGAATAGCCTTAAAGTCATCACGATTAGGGTAGGGATTTTTTTGGGTTATCGCTTTTGCAGTTGAAACGGATTGGAGGATATTCATTGCTGCCACTAAACCAAAGGTTTCTATGGGCACAGAAAATTCTAATGATTTTGATTTGTTGTTTGCTGTAAGCGTGTATGCATTGCTGTTTGGTTTTCTTTCTATTTTATTTTCTATGAGCGATGTGTCTATTTTAGTTTCCATCATAAATCCCGGAGGGCGCATATTCAAAGTGGTGAGTTCGTATGCAAACTGATTTTGTGGTATGTCAAAGTTTTTTTTCCACTCCATTTTGATGTTATTGCCATAAAGGGGCATGATGCTTCTTTGGGTCATGTATGCTTCTTGTTGGTCATCCCAAGCCCATCCTTTGCCATAAGGGTTTAAGGGCGTTGCAGGCTCAAGCAACACAAAAGGTTTTTTGTTTTTTTTGAAAAAATCAAGCACCGGATGCGAAGTAAAATCATTGCTTAACAGTGTAGGGTCGCCGGTGGGTAAAACGATCAAAGTATCGTTACTGTATTTGTAAAAAATGCCGTTGATGCTGTCCTTGATGTATTTCATTCCGGCATAAAGGGTAAAAAGTTTGGTGTTGCTTGCAGGAATAAAAAGCTTTTCTGCATCGTAAGCTGTTAGCATTTTATGCTCTGAAGCGTCGTAAATACAATAGCCAATGTGACCAGTTTGAATAATACTGTCTCTTACCAGTTTTTGTTTTGCGATGTTGGTGATGTTCATTCCTGTTTTGCATGAAATAGTCAGCATGCAAAGCATTATCATACTTGCAGTTAAAACGGAGGAAGCGTTGCGTTTGTAATGGTTAATCATAATTAGACGCTTTGTTAAAATGAATTTCTTTCAATAGAACTACATTGTTCTTTCTACATAACGCAACCATCTTTCCGGAATTTGGTTGTTGCTTGCTTTCAAATAATCCTTATGGCTGCATGCTATAAATTGCTTATCGGGAAGTTGCATCCACCATCTTCCACTTCTTTTGCTTTGTAAAAAAAGCGTGTCTATTTCGGAAAAAAGAGTATGAAACTCATTGAAATGATTCAGGTTGTTGAGATCGGATTCCTGTTGTCTTTTACTCACGCCGTCTATGAAATACCAAATCATTTGGGCAATTTGTTTGGCAGTAAGATGGTGCAAATCAAAACCAGAATCGAATCCATAAATTCCAAAACTATTCATGTTGTTACTTTGTCCGGCATATTGCGAAAGCCTGCAAGCCTCTTCGCCATTGAAGCCGTTGGGGCTGAGTTTATTTGCAGGAGCATCGCTGTTTCTTATAGAGGATATATCGAAGCTGGCCATATGGGCATTTCTGAAAACAGGTTCCATTTCTTCCATATCTTCTTTAACCATTCCCAGTCTGTAGCAATCAAAACGAAGCTTGTCCATGGTTTCCAGTAGCCTGGGATGAACAAAATAACTTTGAAAGCCAATATGGTTGTAATGTTTAACCAAATTAGGTTCGGAAGTAAGCATGTCTAGCAGAAAGTTATCGCTTTTGTTTATACTGTCGCCTTTTAAATTGATAAATGCATCTACACAAACTGCTTCAATCTGCCTGTTAAGGTCTTTAAATACCTGGTACTGGGCAAGCGTGAGGTCATGAGAACCCCCTACAATAACGGCAATTTTTCCCGAATCAAGAATTTCACGTATCACGGTCTTCAATGCGGCGTAACTATCCTGAATGGTTTGACCGATTACCACATTTCCCCAATCTGCTATTACTACTGTTTTATGCCAGTAATGCAGCTGATAAAGTTCTTTCCTAACCGCATCTGCGGAGGGATTTTCAATGTTTTTCCTGCCCGAACCTCTCATTTCATTGATACCAATAATAACTATGTCCGCGTCTGCGATGTCAGGTATTTGTTTTTCATAGCTTAAAATATGTTTTCCCAATTGACCATCGTTGAATCCGTTGTCCTCATTCAATAATATAGGGTCTATGGGTAAAATAAAGTCGTGTAAATCCTGCATATATTATATTTACACAAACCTAATTCATTCAATGCAAAAGTTTGTGGGATTGTACTTTTTTTTAAATAGGTAGGAATTGATTTAGTAACTTTGCGACAGCTAAAAGGAACCTATTTCCCTCATCCGTTTTAATTATTTTTCATGGCCGATCAACAAGAGATTTTACAGGAGGTTGTTATCAAATTTGCTGGAGACAGTGGAGATGGGATGCAGCTTACCGGAAGTCAGTTTACCAACAATACAGCAATGCTCGGATTGGATCTAGCAACCTTCCCTGATTTTCCTGCTGAAATTCGTGCTCCAATCGGAACGCTTCCCGGCGTAAGCGGTTTTCAACTTAGGTTTAGCTCAGACAGAATCTATACTCCGGGCGACGAATGTGATGTTTTGGTAGCCATGAATGCTGCCGCTTTGAAAGTAAACCTCAACGCGCTAAAAAAGGGCGGAAAAATAATTGTAAATACTGATGGTTTCGACGCGAAAAATTTAAGACTAGCTAATTATCCGGAAGGCGAAAACCCTTTGGATAATGGAACTCTTGGCGCATACGAATTGATTCGTATGGACGTCACTAAAATGACCAGAGAGGCCTTGAAAGATATTACCCTTGGCACGAAAGAGAAAGACAGAGCTAAAAACATGTTTGTACTGGGTTTTCTCTATTGGATGTACAACAGAAATATGGACAATACCATAAGTTTCATTAGAGAAAAATTTTTCAAACGTCCCGAAATTATGGAAAGCAATATCAAGGTATTGCAGGCAGGCTATCATTACGGCGACACAACTGAAACATTTACGGTAAGATATGCGGTTGAAAAAGCCAAAATGCAAGCCGGAACATATCGCTCTATCATGGGGAATCAGGCATTGGCTTATGGTTTGATCGCAGCTTCAAAAAAAAGTGGACTTTCTTTGTTTTTGGGAAGCTATCCCATCACTCCTGCCTCGGATATTTTACATGAACTTAGTAGGCATAAGAATTTTGGTGTAAAAACTTTTCAGGCGGAAGATGAAATTGCCGCTATTACAGCTGCTATTGGTGCGAGTTACGGCGGTGCTATTGGTGTAACCACTACTTCCGGTCCGGGTATGGCGCTAAAGACTGAAGCAATGGGGCTTGCTGTAATGCTTGAAATACCACTCATCATTTGCAATATTCAGAGAGGAGGACCGAGTACGGGCTTACCTACCAAAACCGAACAAAGTGATCTGCTTCAGGCTTATTACGGAAGAAATGGAGAATGTCCAATACCAGTAATAGCTTCATCAACACCAAGTGATTGTTTTGAAGTAGCATTTGAAGCAGTAAGAATCGCCATTCAGCACATGACTCCTGTGATACTGCTCAGCGATGGCTACATTGCCAATGGTGCTGAACCTTGGAAATTTCCACAAGAGGAACAGTTGCCCGATATTGCTGTTCAATTCCATACTCAAGATGATCAGTCCGAAGAAACATACATGCCGTATTCTCGAAATGAAAAACTGGTTAGGCCTTGGGTAATTCCGGGCACAAAAGGACTTGAACATAGAATAGGAGGGCTTGAAAAACAAAACATAACCGGCAACATCAGTTATGAACCGGAAAATCATCAGCTGATGGTTAACATCAGACAGCAAAAAGTTGACAATATTGCCACAAGTATTCCAATGCAGCAAATAGACAGCGGCAAAAAGACCGGCAAGGTATTGGTAATAGGATGGGGAAGTACTTATGGTGCTATAAAAAGCGCCTGTCTTGAACTTCAGCAACAAGGATTGGAAGTTTCGCATACGCATTTACGTTATATACGACCATTCCCTTCAAATTTGGGTGAGCTAATTGCAGGTTTTGAAAAAATACTGGTTCCTGAGATTAATAATGGACAATTAATAAAAATCATCAGAGACAGCTTTCTTGTAGATGCGAAAGGTTACAATAAAATAAAAGGAGTTCCTATCACCAAAGGTGAACTCATTAATGCAATCAAGGAAATCTATTAATAAGAGAAGGAAAACATACTAAGTGCAGCCAATAGATTAAACGCTTTTGTTATTATCTGATGCGTTCTGTGCCAAACACAAATCCTACTTTAAGATTGAAAGAAAAATAACTATCATTGTTGGTAGGGTTGCCTCTTCTTCTTCCGGGACCGACTCCTGATCCACTGTTAGCATTTGAGTATAATAGTTTCGCATCGTAAATCTGTGCATCAGTTAGGCCATTTCTATCAAACAAATTTGGGTCGATATAAGTTTTGCTAACATCATCCAGGTAATCGGTCGAAAGCATTCTGTAGACCATCTCACCCCTAAGTTTTATTGTTGGGGAAATGTCGTATCTGAAACCCGCGCCAATAGGGATGTTTGTTTGTTTTAACTTGTAAACTTGTCTGTCGGGAAATTCCTTAAATCCTTGCCCTTCTGTGCTTAAAGGTTGAAGATCGATTAGGCGACCATTGATTTCAGCTTGCGGATTAAAAGAGTAAAATCCTATTCCTCCCAAGATATACGGAGAAAATTTAGGAGGAGCCTGATCTCTTAATGCGTAGTTTACAAAAAGATACAATGGATGAATCTCTGCTATACAAGAGTATTCTGTAATTGAACTTTGGAAATTAAGGTTTCTATTGTATCTGTTGCGAGCAATATCGGTTTTTGGAACGGTGTTCAAAACGGAATCGTAAGCCGAAACTTTTCCAAAATTTGCTTCTAATCTAATACCTACAGCAGACTTGTACATTGTACTGAAATACCCTCCAACTGTAACATTGGTATTGCCATAGTTCAGGTCCTTTATGAACTGCTTTCCAACTCCTTCTTTACCGCCCAAGTCAGTAAGACAATTCATTGCACCTACAGTGCCGCCAAATTCAAAAGTAATAGGGGTGTAATAATAGTCATCGTTCAAAAAATAAAACTGAGCATTTCCTTTTTCAGGAAAAACAACCAGACTAAACGATAACGCTATAATAAAGGACAACTTTTTCATTGTACAATTGCTTTGAAATCTTCAGTTTGAGACCCCATGATTTTTAGAACCACAAATTAACTGAAAATTCCTGAAATCTAATCTTCATTTTTTATTCTTTTTGAAAACTTACAGGCTAGCTTTACTCCACAATCCGAGCATTTGGGATTTCTGGCCGTACATATATATCGACCATGGAGAATAAGCCAATGATGGGCTTTATGGACAATTTCTTTTGGTAAATGGGAAATAAGCTGCTTTTCAGCCGCAGCGGGCGTTTTTGCGCGGTAGGTCAAACCAATTCTGGCACTTACCCTGAATACATGTGTATCTACTGCCATATTTGGCTGCTGGTCGATTACCGAGGTTATTACGTTAGCCGTTTTTCTTCCTACTCCAGGTAATTTTATCAATTCTTCAACAGTCATAGGTACTTTTCCGTTGAATTGATCTTTCAACATATTAGCCATACCCCACAGGTGTTTGGCTTTGCTATTTGGGTAGGAAATACTCCTAATCATTGTGAAAATATCTGCTATTTCAGCCTTGCTGAGGTGCTCTACATCTGGAAACCGTTCAAATAATGAGGGCGTAACCTGATTTACCCGTTTGTCCGTACATTGGGCAGAAAGGATTACCGCCACCAGTAACTGAAAAGGATCTTTATAATTCAGTTCAGTTTCGGCCTCGGGGTTGTGACTGCTGAAATAATCTATGATGAATTGATATCTCTCGGTTCGTTTCATAAAAAAGCCCGTTATCGCAAGGAAAACGGGAAATTCGTTGTGAAGATGGTTAAATTAACCGGTATTATGAAATATGACTTAATATGCGGTCGATAGATTTGTCGGACGGAGAGAAGGATAAACTATTAAGTTCGTCCATGGTACCCTTTAGGGTCTCGTATTCTTCCTTCAATTTTATATCGTAAGCTAATCCAGCTTCGATTAATAAATTTTCGCTATTGGTGGTTTCGTTGTACAAAAACCTAATCAAATCCTCTGTTTTGATTGTATTCATATAATATCAATCTTTAAAGTTAACCAAATAAAATCCTTAATCCTGTACAAAAACGAGAAAATCTTGTAAAAATTGTCTTTGAGCCGTTTTTTATTATTGAGTTTTATTTACTATAAAAATATCCTCATTATCTTTTTTCATCAAATAGTTTTCTCTGGCGTATTGCTCAATTGTTTTTGCGCTTGATTTTAATTGTGTTAACTCTGTTCTGGTGTCTTTAATTTTTTGGCGAAGGGTTGTTTCGCTTTCAGTCAGCCCATGAAGTTTTTCCTTTTTTTCAGCGATGCTTGTCCAGTCTTTGGGGTCAAAGAAACCCATCCAAACCATAAAAAATGCAGATACAATAAAGAATTTATTTTTCAGAATAGCCTTCAATTTGCTCATGATTCAAATTTGGTTTCAAGTTATACAATTTAACCGAATGGGAAATTTATTTTCCAAATTTCAATGTTTTGCCGGGATAAAAACCTGAAACAGTCAACATTTCTTCAATTCTGATCAATTGGTTGTATTTCGCCATTCTATCGCTTCTGGATGCGGAGCCAGTTTTGATTTGACCGCAATTGAGCGCAACTGCAAGGTCTGCGATGGTACTGTCTTCCGTTTCGCCGCTTCTGTGGCTCATAATGGTGTTGTAACCGTTATGCTGAGCCATGGTAACCGCGTTGATGGTTTCAGTCAATGTTCCAATCTGATTAACCTTAACCAAAAGGGCGTTAGCAGTTTGCTCTTTGATTCCCCTTTCCAATCTGGTCACATTGGTAACGAAAAGGTCATCGCCAACAAGTTGACATTTTTTGCCCAAAGTATCCGTTAGCATTTTCCATCCTTTCCAATCATCTTCCGCCATTCCGTCTTCAATAGAAACGATAGGGTATTGTTTTACCCAGCTTTCCCAATATTTTACCAATTGTTCACTGGTCATTTTTTTTCCGTCGCTCTTGTGGAAGATGTATTTTTTCTCTTTGCTGTTCCACAATTCACTGTTGGCAGCATCCATGGCAATTGCAATCTGTGAGCCTGTTTTGTAACCTGCAGCTTGTATAGCAGTTAGCACTGTTTCAATAGCTTCTTCGTTGCTTTGGATGTTAGGCGCAAATCCTCCCTCATCACCTACATTGGTACTGTATCCTTTCTTTTTTAATACGGTTTTCAGTGCATGAAAAATTTCCACACCCCACTGAAGTCCTTCGCTGAAGCTCTTTGCTCCAACAGGCATTACCATAAATTCCTGAAAATCTATTTTATTGTCTGCATGCGCACCACCGTTCAGAATGTTCATCATCGGGACAGGCATAACTTTTGCGTTGGTTCCACCGATATATCTGTATAAAGGAAGATTAGCTTCAAGTGCGGCTGCTTTAGCAACGGCCAAACTTACTGCCAGCATTGCATTGGCACCTAATTTACTTTTATTAGCGGTACCATCGAGCTTGATCATCAATTCATCAATTCCGGTTTGATCGGCCACATCCCAACCCAATAAGTGTTCGCTAATGGTGGTGTTGACATTTTTTACGGCTTTCATTACGCCCTTGCCGTTGTATATTTTTTTATTGTTGTCGCGAAGTTCAACAGCCTCATGTATTCCGGTGCTTGCTCCACTTGGAACTGCTGCTCTTCCGAGGCTTTCGTTTTCTGTCAATACATCAACCTCAATGGTTGGATTTCCGCGGCTGTCTAAAATTTGTCTGGCATGAATGGATGCGATGTAGCTCATGGTATAAATGTTGTTTTAATTGATTTGCAAAATAACGATGATACTGAAAAACTTCAAAATCAAAGTTATTTGGTGAGCATTCTGAAAACACTCTCCAGGTTTTGATTTTCGCTGTTAAGCGAAATGATTTCTTCGTTCCATTTAAGACTCAGTTCCAAAAGCTGTTTTTTGAGAGCGTCTGAATTCTTTGTCTCAAATATTAGCCTGTTTTCGCTGATACGGTTGATGTTTATTTTTTCTGTGATTTCCTTTAATGCGGATTCGCTGATTGGGTTTTTAAAAGTCACAGCAACAAAATGATTGTCGGTGCCTTTTCTTTGAAGCGTTTCGAGGTCGCCGTTAGCTACTATTTGCCCATGATTCAGAATCACCACTTTGTTACAAACCGATTCAATTTCCTGCATAATGTGAGAGGAGAATAAAATGGTTTTTGTTTCACCAAGCTTTTTGATGATGTTTCTGATTTCAAGTATTTGATTGGGATCTAATCCAGAAGTCGGTTCATCAAGTATCAGCACTTTCGGATTATGTATAATTGCAGCGGCAAGTCCTACACGCTGTTTGTAGCCCTTACTAAGCTGTTTTATTTTTTTATTAGCCTCTTTTGTTAGACCAACCATCTCAATCACATTTTCGATTTTGTTTTTTGCGTCTTCTAATTGATGAGAATGGGCAACAAATCCCAAGTATTCCCTTACATACATATCTGTGTATAGTGGGTTGGATTCAGGAAGATAGCCGATTTTTTTCTTGGTGTTGGTCTGTGCTGTATCAACAATATCACCGCAAACCTTAATCTCTCCGCTGTCGGGAGATAGGTAGCCGGTTATCATTTTCATGGTTGTCGTTTTGCCTGCACCGTTAGGACCCAAAAAACCAAGTATTTCTCCCTTTTGAACCGAAAAGGAAATATTGCTTACTGCTTTCTGTTCTCCGAATAATTTACTGACTCCTGTAACGATTATAGACACTTCAACATTATGATTTTGTGGGTGACATGAAAATTATGGGTTGTCCGGATTTCTGTTTTTTTCTTGTTTTTGATTGGGGTTTTTAAACTGTCCCTGACGGCCTCTGTTAGCCTGTGGTTGTTGTCTTTGTGGCGCTCCGCCTTGTCCTTTAGGTTGTTGTTTCTGCGGAGGTCGCTGTTGGTTTTCTGCACCTGGTTTTTTATCCGAAGGATTTTGCTGCCTTGGATTGTTTTGCTTGATTTGATGACTGCGTTCTTTATCGCGACGTTTTCTGGTTGTCTTCTCAAGACTTTTCAAACTGATTTGACCAACGAGATCTGCATATTCAGGCTCTACTTCTTTAGGTTTACCGGTAACAACTTCAACCGTTTCAAGCTCCTCTGGTCTGATGCCTTGTTTATTTTGCGATTTGATTTTCTTTACCGTTTCAATACTCAATGGGTAATGCTTTGAACTGTCCTGAAGGGTATACCACATGATGTTTCTGAAAATATCCTTTTTTATCAGAAAGGCTCTTCCTCTTGCCACTTCAAGTGTATCAGCGTCGTTAGGGAAAAATTGAAGGGCATCAAGATAAGTATCCAATTCGTAATTTAAACAGCATTTCAATCTGCCACACTGACCACTCAATTTGGTTTGATTGATACTCAGATTTTGATACCTAGCAGCATTAGTATTTACACTTTTGAAATCAGTTAGCCAGGTGCTGCAACAAAGTTCTCTTCCACAACTTCCAATCCCGCCTACTTTTCCGGCTTCCTGACGCGCACCTATCTGACGCATTTCCACTTTCACCTTAAATTCACCTGCATAGATTTTAATCAACTCTCTGAAATCTACCCTATCGTCAGCAATATAGAAGTAAGTGGCCTTTTTACCATCGGCCTGAATTTCTACCTCTGCCATTTTTAAATCAAGTTTCAGCTGACGGGCAATGGCTCTGCTTCTAATAAGCATTGCAGCTTCTTTCTTCTTCGTTTCGAGCATTTTTTCTACGTCCTGATCGGTTGCTTTTCGAAGTATTTTTTTAATGTCAGCGCTTTTCTCGTCGATGTTATTTTTTTTGAGCTGCAAACGCACCAATTCACCCGTAAGGTTAACCATGCCTACATCAAACCCATTAACACCCTCAACTGCTATCATCTGTCCTTTCTCAAAATAATGAACCGTTGTATTTTTGAAATAATCTTTACGACTGCCATTATTGAAAGAAACTTCTACTATTTTACAACTGCTTTCAGTATCAGTGAAAGGCAAATTTGCCAGCCAATCGTGTACATTCATCCTGTTGCAGCCTCCCGATGCACAGTTGCCATGACTTTGACAACCGCCGGGCGCTCCGTTTTTTCCAGTTCCACAACTACCACAACCCATATAATGAATAAATTAAATGATAAATTAAAAATGGAAGAATCAACAATCAAATTGAATCACCCACGTCAAGAAGCCAAAATTACTGATTTGTTGCTAATAATGTGGTACAACTTAATGGTTAATGCGTGAAACAATAATTTTGCATTAGCATTTCTTTCAATATAGTAATAGGCTTTGTCAAGTTCAACAGAGATGGCTTCGAGTTGTTCTATTTTACAAATCTTATTGAACCTTCCGGCCAAATCCATCAGACTGCTTTGTTCTGAATCCTTAAAGTAAGCTTCACCCAATGTCCTTGTCTTTACTGCATATTCAATTACATGCATGAAATACCTGAAAAATTGTTTTTGCTTTTCTCTTCCTGTTTTGCTTATTTCGTCAATCCACTTGATTTGAGCTGCAGGGCCCGCTTTAAGGCAGGCATTCAACCATTCGCGCAAACTTTTTTCCCAGTCGTTATCGGCATATTGCAACAATTGTATCGCTTCTCTGAAGTTGCCTTCGCTTTCCGCTGCAATGCGCTTGGAATTCTCTATGGTCACATCGTGTTTTGTTCGAAGCGCTTCTGCTACCTCAGCCGGAGGAATTGGGGGTATTTTAATCAGTTGTATCCTTGATAATAAAGTAGGCAATATCTGCTGCTCATTTTCAGCGACGAAAATAAATAGGGTTTTAGGTGGAGGCTCTTCAATAAGTTTAAGCAATCTGTTTCCCTGTTCCTTAAGCAATTCGGGCATCCAGATGATCAGCATTTTATATTCAGATTCAAAGCTTTTCAGCGACATCATTTTGATGATTTCTCTGCATTCCTCTGCACTAATGTTTCCCTGTTTGTTTTCCGCTTTGATGTATTGAAGCCAGTCGTAGAGGTTTCCATAGGGATTCTCATTGGCGAAAGTTCTCCATTCAGCAATAAAATCTGCGCTTTTGGGTTTGTCGCTTCTGCCGGAAATTACAGGAAAGGTGAAATGTATATCAGGATGTATCAGTTGAGCAGCTTTCTTACAGGCACTGCATATTCCGCAGGAATCCAAATGGTTTAAGGCGTCTTCCTCCTGACTTGGAGCTGATGATTCGCCGAACAAATCACCGCCAGATGAGGTTGGGATATTTGAATTATTTATCTTGTCGCAAACAAGGTATTGGGTAAAAGCCAATGCAAGTGGCAATGAACCTGTGCCCTCCCTTCCTAAAAAAAGGAGTGCATGACTCAACCTGTTTTGGGCAACAAGTTGAATAAGTTTGTTTTTGATTTCGGATTGGCCTATAACATCTTTGAATTGCACGCTGCAATTTAAGCATTTTCAGAGGAGCATCATTTTTTTGCTTCTCTTATTGAAGCAGTGATACGATTTCATCACTCATAGGCTTTACGCTGCTTTCAAATTTTTGTAGAAGGATGCCATTTTCATCTAAGAGGAATTTGTTGAAATTCCAATTGATTTCTGCATCCATGACGCCATTTTTCGATTGTTGTGTCAGGAATTGGTAAACAGCAGAGACGCCACTTCCTTTGACTGTACTTTTAGCGGCAAGAGGAAATGTAACATCGTAGTTTTTGGAGCAGAATGATTTTATTTCTGCGTTGCTTCCGGGTTCCTGCTGGCCGAAATCGTTGCTGGGAAATCCTATTACAACCAATTTGGCTGAATAGGCTTCATAGAGTTTTTGTAGTTCCTTGTATTGGGGAGTATAACCACATTCGGACGCGGTGTTTACAACTAATATTTTTTTACCCTTAAAATCTGCGAGATTGATGGTGCTTCCATCCAATGCCTCAATTTGAAAAGCGTGAATACTTTTAGTGGTGTCCATAGTGGGGGATTTTATTGTTTCATTAATAGGAGTTTGTTCATTGTTTTGCATACAAGCGGATAAGCCGGCAGTAATTATCAAGCATTTAAGCATAATTATTTGTTTAATATTGTAACAATTACAGCAGACAATTGTTCGCAGCAGGCTATTCTTGTTTTTCGTAACAACCAATGTCTGTTGCAGTGCCTGACACCCTGGGCCGGTTATCAAGGTCTTTCTGAAAGGGGGTTAATTTTCCGGTATTTTGCAAAGGGGATGCTAAGTTGTTTTGTGTTCTGAAATCAAAATAATTATTTTCAATATCAATACTGTCGAATTGAGGGTCGATGTTTTTGATTACATTAGTCAAGGTAGTATTATTAGGGTCAGTGCTGTTTTTTATCAAACTGTTTTCCAACAGTACATCAAAAATGCCATTGCCTTCTTTGGTAACAATAATTTCATTATCTATCATATTGCTGTTACTCCAAACCACACAGTTGGTAAATACCGTTTTGAGGTCTCTTGATATGATATTACCATTTTCAAAGCCATAATTATTGATTTCCAACATAGGGAATTCATGGAATTGATAGAGTGTAGGGTAAGCCGTTAGTGTACAACTTACAAATGAACTGTTGCCGCCACCTTGAATGACCACATTTTTTTTACAGTTGCTAACAAGTGAGTTGTCTATATTTGCATTGCTGTTTTCAATCAATAACCCTGCTTCTGAAGCATTGTCTATAATGATTTGATGAGCCGTCACTTTAGGAGTTCCGTTTGTTGAGGGATTTTCAATAAGCAAGCCAATCGTTGCGTTTTTTATACTGCAAAAGTTCAATTCATTGTTTTTACTGGATGTATTAAAATGAATGCCTGGCCACGATCCGGGTAAATACCTGTATGGATCATCAGTTCTATCGCCTGCAAATTCAATTTGTTGGTCTGCAGTACCATTTACTTTAAGTGTACCATCAACCATAATAGCAGCATTCGAATGCATATATACGCGGCATCCTTCTTGCAGTGTAAGGGTTGCATTACTGTCAATGGTAAGTCCGCCCAGCACTACAAAAGGCAAATCATTTGTCCAGGTAGTATCATTACTAATTACTGCGCTATTGTAAAAATGTGCGTTTTGTCCATATGCCTCCAGTTGAACGTGATAGCTGTTGTTGTTGCAAATAATCCTGATGCTGTCTGAAACAATGAAAGGGTTGGAGGTGTTATTAGGATTAATATTTACCATTACAAAAACATAGATACTATCATTGGCGGAAATACTTAAATCAATAGCTTCTGTTGCTGCCACACCATTTACATTCATTTTGAACGGGTTGTTGATTCCGCCCATGAGTTTTATGCTTGACAAAA
>Ga0315905_10001596_pt1 | contig 24248 bp, 13 predicted proteins | sample LakEriMetagenome_5_FD_203522 | JGI IMG/M metagenome (GOLD analysis project Ga0315905, IMG submission 203522) | Freshwater fungal communities from buoy surface, Lake Erie, Ohio, United States - Buoy 4 MA121 | ecosystem: Environmental > Aquatic > Freshwater > Lake | place: USA: Lake Erie, Ohio...
CCGGGCGCTGCCCCCCCCCCCCATCGCTGGGGGGTGATCTTACCGCCTCACTTCATACCCTGCTGATCCGAGCCCTGTGTCGCTTCTGCGAAATGGGCATGCATGACGGCAAAAAAGCCGGACAGGACAGGGGAGTGCGATCTTGGCAGTGCGATCTGCGCTCTACGAGCAACTGGTTGATGCCACCGGCACGGGTGCATTTGGTGATATCCTCCTCGATGCTGCTGACGAGGCAGGTGGTGCTGCCGAGATTTTTGCTTACTGGTTCGATGAAGGTGAAACGCCCTTCATGATTGCCTCGTCGGGCCGCGCCGGATCATCGAAGGAGCGTGCGGCAGCCTATGCCGCGCACTTCTTCGAGATGGACCCGGCCTTGTCGATGGCACGCGGAAAGTCGAGCGGCCTGCGCTCGGCGCGCTTTGCGGCCACAGAGGTCAAGCATTCCGGGTATCGGCACAAGTGCTTCGAGCATCCGGGACTGACCGAGAAAATCTGCTGCGCCTGGTCGCGCGAGGGCCGCGCCTATGCGATCAACTTCTATCGCCGCAGAGATTCGTCCAACATGACGTTCGACGGGCTGACATCGCTTGCTGAAACCGCGCTTCCTCTGCTCCGCAAGCATATCCTGCTGCTGGGTGACGAGAGCCACCTGCCGCTGCCCGTCAGGGTCGAAAAGCGTCTCGGCCGCGCTTTCCCGCTGCTCAGTCAGCGCGAGCGGCAAGTCTGTGCGCGAACACTTGTGGGTATGACGTCCGAGGCCATCTCGCTTGATCTCAGCATCAGTACGACGACCGTGCTGACCTATCGCAGACGCGCCTATGAGCGATACAGCTTGTCTTGCTCGCAGGAGATGATGGGGCGGATCATTTGCTGATACCGGGCACGGCACGGCGCTGCCATGTCCGGTCAAGCCGTCGCCCAGGGCCTGGCAAGACACTGCCGGATGGCTGTCCTGAGCCACTCGTGCTCCAGCGATCCTTCCGTCTGCGCCGGCCAGAACATGACTGTGTCGAACTCCGTCATCTCGTCTTCGATCTCCAGCATCGTCAGCGGTAGCACGGAGACCAGACGTTCCACGAGGGCCGCATTGCAGCGGGATACTGTCGGAGGGCGCAGCGTGGCCAGCACCGAGGTGAACTGGTCGCTGGCAATGATGGATGTGGAATGATCGAGGGAAGTCAGTCCGGTGGGATGGAACTCGGCTTCGCGCAGGTGGATGTGGGCAGTGTCGTAGAAATAGGAGATGCTGGGGTACTGGAAGATATCCGCAGTGGACGCAGATGTGCGCGAGGCCAGCGGATGCTGGTTTGCCACGGCGACGACGATGCGGTCCTTGAACAGAAACTCGTGGCTGAGCTCAGGCCAGTGCCCGAAATTGGCGCAGACTGCGAGATCGACATTGCCCTCGCGCATCTCCCGGTCGAGGTCGAACTGGACTTCGGTGAAGACAACCCTGATCCCCGGCGCGTGCTCGGCGAGGAAGGGCATGAGTGCCTGACTGATGATATAGGCCAGATAATCCGGTGCCGCGATGTAGAAGACCCGTGTCGCGCTTGCCGGATCGAAGAGTTCCGGCTCGAACAGCAATTCGATCTGCGCGCAGACTTCTTCAAGCTTGCTGCGCATCCGCTGCGCACGCGGGGTGAGGCGCATGGTACGACCCACTCTGACCAGGATCGGATCGGCCATCAGATCGCGCAGCCGCGCCAGCGCACCACTCATCGCCGGTTGTGACAGACCTACCTTGTCTGCCGCGCGCACGACGCTTTCCTCCTGCAAAAGCGCTTGCAGGATCGGAATGAGGTTCAGGTTCTTGGATCTGATGGCCATTTCGCGTCATATCCGCAAAACCGATGAATGGCCTTCAACCTATCGCTCCGAATGATGACCGGCAACCGATAATAGTTGCCGCTATTGCTGGAACTCCAGCCCGGCAAAGTCGCCCGACCATTTCCATCCGGCCATCATTGCGAAGAACCCACGCGGACCTTCGGGGACACCGGACAGCAAGGCAATGCGCGGGTCGGTGCCGCCTTCGAAGGTCAGCAATCCGGGCGTGCAGTCGCGCGTATCGGGCATTGGCGGCGTGGCTGCGATCTGCTGGCTCCATGCCAGCTCGTCGGCTTCCTCCACTTCGACGCGGGACAAGCCCTGCTGGCGCATGTGGTCCACGATCACTGCGATCGTCTCGCCGACATCCTGCCAGCCGGTTGGCACATTGGCGGCAAAGTCAGCCCCTTGGGCGAGTTGCACCGCGAACATGTTGGGAAAGCCCCGCGTGTGCACGCCGTGGAGGCTGCGCACGCCTTGTGCCCAGTGCGAGCGCAGATCGACGCCGCCGACACCGAGGACCTCGAACTTGAGCGCCCGAAGCGGGTCCTTGGCAAATTCGAAACCCGAGGCATAGATGATGCAGTCGACCGGATACTCGGTTCCGTTGGCGACAACCCCTGTCTCGGTAATGGTCTCGACGCCCTTGCCATCGGTATCGATCAGCCGGGTGCCGGGGCGGTTGTAAGCGTGGAGATAGTCGTCGTTGAAGGTTGGCCGCTTGCAGAGAGGCCGGTACCACGGCAGCAGCTTTTCGGCCGTGTCGGGATCGGACACCATCCCGCGAATGTACTCGTGCACTTCCGACACGATTTCGACGGATGCCTTGTCCAGCGCGGCCTTGACCGTCACGGGATTGCGGATCTCGGCTGGCACCGAGAGGATCACCGACCGCAGGCGCGCAGCGAACTTCGCGAAATCGTCGTCCAGCGGGTCGAGCGACGGTTCGAGAGAGAAGGGCTGGCCCCACAGCCCGGTCCAGTCGCGCACATAGGCCTCGTTGTAGCGCTTCTGCCAGCCCGGGGTCGCGATAGACCGGAACCAGGCTTCATCGACCGGCCCATTGCCGCGCGGCGAGACAGCCGACGGGGTGCGCTGGAACACATAGAGCTCTTTGGCGGTCTCCGATACCGGGCCGATGCACTGGATCGCCGTCGCGCCGGTGCCGATCACGGCAACGCGCTTGTCGGAAAGCTTGTCCAGCCGCGTGTCCGCCGGGCTCCCGCCCGTGTAGTCATAATCCCAGCGGGCCGCATGGAACGCCTTGCCCTTGAAGGTTTCGATCCCGGGAATGCCGGGCAGCTTGGGTGTCGAGAAGAACCCGAGGCCGAGGCTCAGATAGGTCGATGTGAAGGAATCGCCGCGATCGGTGGTGATCCGCCACAAGCGTGCCGCCTCATCCCATTCGGCGCGCTCGACCGACGTGTGGAACAGCGCCTTGTCATAGAGTCCGAAGTGACGGCCGATGCGCTGGCAGTGCTCGAGGATCTCCGGCTGAAAGGCATATTTCATGCTGGGCATGTGGCCGGTTTCTTCCAGCAGCGGCAGATAGAGGGCCGCAGGGCTGTCGCACATCACGCCGGGGTAACGGTTCCAGTACCAGACACCGCCGAAATCGCCGGCACGGTCGATAATCCGCACATCCTGAATGCCGCGCTTTGCCAGTTCCGCACCGGTCAGAAGGCCGGCCCATCCCCCTCCGACGAAAGTGAACGTGACGTGGTCGGCGACTGGCGGCCGCTCCTGCCGCTCCGTCCAGGGATCGCGGTCCATGTCCTGTGTCAGGCCAAGGTATTGCCCGAAGCCTTCGGGCCGAAGCCGCTTCTCGCGCTCCTCGGCAAAGCGGCGCAGCACTGCATCGGCGTCAAGCTGGATCGTGTCGTTCATGGCTCGTCTCTTTCGGGATCTTTGAGGCAATCAGGATCAGGCGGCGTGCAGAGCTGACTGGGCTGCTTCAAAGGCGGAGTAGTAGGCGATGGAATTTGCGTTTCCGATCATGGCGCCATCTTCCATGCGGTTCATGGCATAGGCAAAGGTGGTGTGGCGCTCGGTATCGTTGATCACCAGCGCGCCGCCTGCGCCGGACCAGAAGCCGATCTTGCGCTTCGGGATGAAGGGGACATGCCCCGCTTCGCCAAGCCCATACCCGAGGCCAAAGGCAATCGGCTGACCGATCACGATGTCGATGCCGTTCTGCTCCTCGGTCAGGGCCCGGGCGATTGTCTCGGGCTTCAGAAAGGCTTGTCCTTCAACCGTGCCGTTGTGCGACAGGATGGACTGGACGCGGGCGATCGCGCGCGCATTGCCGTGCCCGTTTGCCCCGCCCACTTCGGCGCAGCGCCACGCGAGCGAGTTGACGATGTGCGCCATGGGGATGGGCGACATGAAGGCACGCAGGGCAATCGATCCTTCGGGCGGCATCGGCGGCGGCGCGCTGGGGATGATATCGGCAACGCGGTGATGGTGCCGTGGCAGAAGCCCGATATGGAAATCGGCACCCAGCGGCCCCGCCAGTTCGTCACGGAAGAAGGCGGACAGCGATTTTCCGGTCACCGCGCGGACGATTCCGCCGATGAGATGGCCATAGCTCAGGAGATGGTAACCGGATGCCGTGCCCGGCTCCCACCAGGGTGCTTGCGCGGCAAGACGCTCGGTCGAGGCCGGGGTGTTGCAGATATCGACCATGTCGATCGGCCCGTCCCAGCCCGGAAGCCCGGCGGCATGGGAAAGAACGTGGCGGACGAGCACGCCCTCCTTGCCGCCAGCGGCAAAGGCCGGCCAGTACCGGGCGACGGGGGCATCCGGGTCGATCTGGCCGCGATCGATCAGCAGCAAGACGCACAGCGCCGACATTGTCTTGGTGATCGACCAGCAGTTGACGATGGTATCGGCCGTCCATGCCGCCGTGCCCGCGGGATTGGCGCGACCGCCCCAGAGATCGACCACGGTCTGCCCGTTTTCGATCACGCAGAGTGAGCCGCCGAAATCTTCGCCACTGGCGATCCGCTCGGCGAAGAGCTCGCGCACGCTGGCAAAGCGCGGATCGCACGCTCCATCGATGGATGTCACGTCCAGCGTCATAGTCCAATCTCCCCGTATGCGAATGCTGTCCGGTCGTGTCCGCACAGCCGGATGACGTCACTGACTTATCGTGGCACCATCTCCACTTGATCAAGGCAAATGGCATGCAGGGCCGAACAGGGATGTCATCAGAGATAAGGACATTTCAGGGCAAGCTGCGCGACTAGTGCTTGAGTCACCTGCAAAATGATATGCAGCATTCCGGGAGAAATCGCATGACACCCTTGCAAGCCTTTGTCGGAGGCGCCGCCGTGATCACCGGGGCGGGGAGCGGCATAGGCGAAGCGCTTGCCATGCGCGCGGGCGCTCTCGGGATGCCCGTGGTCGTGGCAGAACTCTCGCCCGAACGCGGAGAGCGGGTTGCCAGTGCCATTCGTGCCAACGGCGGACAAGCGCTCTTCGTGCAAACCGACGTGTCAGAGCCGGCTTCCGTGCGCGCTCTCGCCGATGCTGCCTTTGAGGCTTACGGGCACGTGCGATTGCTGGTGAACTGCGCCGGGCTCACCGTGATGGGTTCGATCTGCGATACCCCGGACGAAGTATGGGACCGCGTCATCAATGTGAACTTGCGCGGGGTGATCAACGGGGTGCGGGCCTTCGTTCCGCGCATGGCGGCCCGGCCCGAGGGTGGCTATGTGAGCAACGTCGCCTCGCTTGCCGCGTTCTCCATGGCCCCCAACAACGGGCCTTACTTCGCCACCAAGCACGCGGTTCTCTCGCTCAGCGAGTGCCTTTACCTGGAAATGGAAGAACAGCAGTGGCCTATCAAGGTCTCGGTGGTTGTCCCCGGTATCGTGGAAAGCCGCATCTTCGCCGATATCGTTGTGGCGAGTGAAGCCGAGGAGGCGCATCGCCAGATGCTGGAAGGCGCGATGAAAAGCGTCGGAATGCCGGCGGACGAAGCTGCGCGCAGAATTCTCGACAAGATTGCTGCCGAGGAGTTCGTCATTTCGACGCATCCGCGCTTCTCCCGCACTCTTGCCACCGAGCGCAGTGAATATCTGCGCGATCCCGCCAAGCCGCGCACGTCCAGCACCGACTTCATGAGCGGGCCTGGTGATTAGGCGACACTGTCCCCTTCGAGTTTGGGAGTCTCTCGGGTTTCTTGGAGGGGGGGCGCCTTGCCAAATGGCCGATATCGTCCTCAAAAAGGCCTGAAGCGCCGGGGAAGAGGATAACGCATGCCGCACGCGATTGCTGAAGCACAAGCGCTTGTCTGCGGTGCAGGGCCGGTCGGCTTGGCCTGCGCGTTCCTGCTGGCGCAAGCGGGTATGGATGTGGCCGTGATCGATGCGGCCGAAGCGGTTGACACCTCACCCCGCGCCGCGTTCCATCACGGGCCTACTGCCCGGGCGCTCGAGCGGCTGGGCCTGATGGAGGATCTGGCGCAGAACGCGTTCATCGGCGGGCAGACCGGGCATTGGGCGCCCGAGTTTGACTACTTGCGCAAGCTCGGCTTCGACGGGATCATGGTCGGCCAGGATGCGATCTGCGATGTGCTGGTCCGGCGGCTGCGGGCCATGCCCAATGTTTCGCTCGCCATGGCCACCGAGCTGACCGCGCTGCGCCAGGAGAGCGACCGGGTGGTGGCGCAACTGCGCGATGCAGGCGGGGAGCGCAGTTTGGCCTGCCGCTGGCTGGTCGGCGCGGACGGCGCGCGCAGTGCGGTGCGGCGGTTCTGCGGCATCGCCTTCGAAGGGCATACCTGGCCGGACCGGGTCTATGCCGCGAACGTGGCCTGTGATCTTGGAGCGCAAGGGCTGGCCGACGCCCAGTTCCGCGCCGATCCGCGCAGCTGGGCGGTGATCGTCCGGCTCGACCGCCATGGCAACTGGCGCATCGCGTTCGGTGACGACGGCAGCGAGCCGGTGGCCGACGAAATTGCCGGGGCCGTCGCGCGCCTTGCCGAATTCATTCCGGGCGGCATCCCGTTCGAGCTGCTGCGACTCAGCCCCTATCGCACCCACCAGCGGGCCGCGTCGACAATGCGGCAGGACCGGATACTCCTGATCGGCGATGCCGCGCACATCACCGCGCCGTGGGGAGGGCTGGGGCTGACCATGGGGTTCTGGGACGCATTCGTGCTAGGCGACCTCCTGCCCGAAGTAGCGGCGGGGCGGATCGCGCCGGAGGCGCTTGACGCGTTCTCGCACGAGCGGCTGCGGATCTTCAACGAGATCGTGTCGCCTGCGGTCACGGAAAACCGCCGTGTCCTTCAGGAAAGGGACCCGGTGCGCCGCAGGGAGGACATCGCGCGGTTCGAAGCGCTGGCGGATTCGCCGCAGATGCAGCAGGCCTTCGCTGAGATGTCACGCGCGTTTATCGGCGATCCACTGGTAGAGAACTCGCGCTGGCTGGCGTAGTTCAAGCATCCTCGAGGAGCATCTCCGCAGCCCGTTCCGCCACGGCCATCGTTGGGGCGGGTGCTGCCGCAGAGCGACCTGGGCATGATCGAGCAGTCTGCCGCAGGCAGCGCGCCGATGCCTCTACCTGGTCAGGACAGGCTCTGGGTCACAGCTTCCGGAAGCTCGCGGGCTTCAGACAAGAGTGCGGTTTTGGGGCCCGCGCGGTAAGGCGCGGCTTGATCCCGATGGCATCTGTCCGGTGTGCTGGATCCTCCACGCCTTCGCGACCTTGTGAGCTTTGGGTTGGGGCAGGACTTGCGACCGGCTGACAGTCCGATTGTTCGAACGAGCGTCTACTTGCGCACCCGCATGCCCGCCTGGGGATCGAACACGAGCGGCTTGTCCGCGCGCGGAAGCGGCGCCTCGGCAATCTGGCTCGATGAAACGCCATATTGCCAGTCGGCGGGGCAGATCGCGATGTAGCGGGCATAGCCGCCGGTGCCGCCGCCCAGCTTGGGGAAGCCGATCGCGACCAGTGCGCCGACCGGGGGCACCTTGTCGAGATTGGTGACGCCCTCGGCCTGGGCATAGCCATGGTGCATCAGCCAGGATTCGCCCTCGAGCGTCGGGGTCGCGTCGGTATCGAGCGGCTCGTGCCCATGAAACAGGATCTTCCGCTCGAGATGGAGGAACTTGAGCGCGGCGAGGCTGACGCCGGGAAAGGGATTGCGGGTTGCCAGTGCGGGATCGGGCCAGTCCTTCGACCAGTCGCTGCGGACGAACACCACCGATCCTGCCGGAATGCGGCCATGGCGCTGCTCGAACCCGGTGATGTCCGACACCTGCAGTGCATAGCCATAGTTCGCCCTGACCTGAGCGGAGATGTCGATCACCACCAGCGGGCGGATGGCGTAGGTCGCGGGCAGTTCGTCGATCGCCGGATATTCGGGCGCCCAGTGCGCAGGCGGATCGAGCTGCGTCCCAAGCTGGTCGGTGCTAAGCGCGTAGCGCATCGCTTCGAAGCCGTGCCTGCCATAGGTGAAGCGCTCACCCTTTTTTACGAAGCCAGGAATGTCGTGCCCGGCAATGGCTGGGCTGAACGCGGGCGGTCCGAAGCCTTCCCACACCGGGATCTGCGGCGTGATGGTGTGGGTGAGATCGACGTACTTTGCCGTGCGGAAGGCTCCATCATAGACCGACCAGAGCCCGGGGGCGGCTGGAGGATGGAGATCGACAAGCGGCTTCAGGACAAGCGCGAGGGACGCACCGAGCAGGAGCAGCGACAGGGAGACGACGGATTTCATGCGATACCTTGTGACGATTGATCGCCAGCTCAGCCGAATTCGAGCGACATGGCGGCGTAGATCGACGACAGATCTTCCGCCGGTTTTCCGCCGAAATACATGCGACGGCAGCCGAACACGGGGGCCAGGCCGTGCGACAGCGCAAGCGCCACACCTTCATGATTGGGAACGGGCACATCGATCTGAATCTGATGGCCGGCCACCCGCGCGACCAGTTCAGCGAACAGTGCCCGCGCGACGTCCGGCTCGCGGGTGATCAGCGGGCCGATCTTGAAACCGGATGCGGCAGGGCGGGCCAGCCCGAAGCCGACAAGGCGGCCTTCGCGAAAGGCCACCACCTGAATCGTTTCCGGCAGGACCAGCCATTTGCGGAGCAAGCCCGAGCGGTCATAGGGCAAAGTCCTGCGGTCGAGGGCAAGAATGGCATCGTGTCGGGGCGCACTATCGAGATGCAGTGCAGGATCCACCTGGGTGACAGTCGCGGGCCTCGCCATGCCCTGATAGCGCGTCGTTTCGTAAGCCGGCTCGAACCCGCCTGCCGCGTAGAAGCGCTCCATTTCGAACACGCCGTCCATCGCGATCACTGCATCGGGTGCGAGCCGCGCGCGCAGGCGGGCAAGCCGATCATGCCATAGCCGGCGGCCAAGGCCATGGCCGCGATAGCGCGGCTCGACTATGAACAGGCCCATGAAGCCGAAATCCGCGCTGTGGCGGAAGATGCTGCCCCCCGCGATCATCGTCTCCCGATGGCGCAGCGCGATGAAGGCATCAGGATCGCTGGCCCAGGCACAGGCAAGATCGAAGGTGCCAGGGTTCCAGCCTTCTGCACGGGCCAGCGCGAAGATCTGCAGCGCTTCCGCATAGGACATCGGGCCGATTTCAGAGGCGGTCAGCAGGTCCGCCGTTTCGAGTTTCATCATACACCGGTTCAAGCACGGACATCTGAGACAACGGGTGCTAAAAGCTTGGTTGACGGCGCCAAAGAGAAAACGGTGTAAAAATGGCACCAATGGCAGAGGCTGTCAAAAACTAGCCAACTGAAGGTGTCTGTTTTATCTTCATGTTGATAAAAAATAGAATGATGGATTAAAATAAAAAATCAATAAAAACTGAATTATGAGATATATAAATCTCTCAATCAATTTTGAATTTGTTTCGTTTTGTTTCCGATTAGAATTTAAAAAATAGATAAAGCCGGATATCTTTTTAGATAGATTGTATCCGCTATTGTCGAAAGCAGGGGCGATATCTGCCCAATTTTAGCCATTCGACCATTGGCATCGTAACGGTCAAGGCGTTCGTTTTCGCCGCGGAGGCGGCTGGAAAGCCAACCCCGAACGACCGAATTGTTCCATTCTCGGCTTTTGCTCTACCCGCAGAGCCTGTCCAGGTGGGCCAGTGCGCGTTCGATGGCGTCTGGCGACCACTCGTCGGATTCTTTCAAGTTGGTGCTCGTCATTGGCCGGAAGCCGTGGACGGTCATTTCCTCTTTCGCATCCCCCCCCTCTTTAGATCAGATCCCGCAGGGAGATCAGATCAAAGAGAAGGGGGGTGGAAGGCCTCTTTACATATTTGTCATGGCGAACTGATTCGGATCCAGGACAAGACCGAAATCTTGAACGCCGATCTGGCTCTGGTCATTGAAATAAATATCCGAATAATTGCTCATTTTCGTCGCATTATCGGCGTTATTGAATGATTCAATTGCTGAAGCCACGGCCTTGGATTTGTTATCATCTCCACCAATTATAAAGTCATCCAAGCTCAGCTCTGCTACATCGAGGATCTCCATTTGATCTTCCCCGACTGTAATGCGCAGGTTGTTGCCGTCGCGGCTGATCTTGAAGGACCCATCAACGTCGGTCTGGCTCGGTATGAGCACATTGGTCAGATCGATCAGGTCCTCACCATCGTCGAAGTCGAGAACAGTGTCACCATCACCGAAGGCAAAGACGTCGAGGCCAGTGCCGCCTGACAGGCTGTCATCACCAAGACCACCGTTGAGGTAGTCGTTGCCGCTGCCGCCGCTGAGGTTGTCATTCCCGTCGCCACCGTCAAGGCGGTCGTCGTTGCTGCCCCCTCTCAGGCTGTCATTGCCATCGCCGCCGTCGAGATGGTCGTTGCCCGAACCACCCGAAATGCGATCATGACCTCCAAAGCCAGTGAGCACATCGTCGCTCGAGCTACCCGCGATACCATTCGCCATGTTGACGATGTCCTGCGGGCGCAGGTCGCCGATGATGGTGTCCTGGCCGCCATTTGAAGTGAAGACGATGCGGTGCGCGGATTCGAGAGCCGAGATATCAACCGTATCGTTACCGCTGTTACCGTCGATGGTGATCGTGTTGAAGTTGAGGCTCGTCTGGTTGAAGTCACCCACCACCGAGATCGTGTCACCCGAAACGCCGCCGCCATTGGCGCCGCCCGGAGAAGTGACGCGCAGTGTGCTGACGATGATTTCCTCGATGTTGTCGAGCTCGGTCATCACCGTGCCATTGCGGGTGATGACGATCTCGGTGTTGGCATTGAGCGTCAGGCTGGGGAAAGTGCTGAGCGCGGCGGCGCGGGTGTAGATCACGAAGGCTTCTGCCGTCGTGGTGTCGGTGGTGACGGTGAAGGTATCCTCATCCGCACCGCCGTCGACGAAATCGCGGCCACCGGTGGCGCTGGCCTGGGTGATCTGGTCGATACCGCCGTTGGCATAGATCAGGTCGTTGCCAGCGCCGCCATTGATCGTATCATTCCCGGCAAGAGCGAAGATGGCGTCGCTGTTGACCCCACCGTTCAAGGTGTTGGCCGAAGCCGTACCCGTCACCACGGCATGGTTCACGCCGTTGAAACGCAGGGTTTCAACCGCCGTCACCGCATCGACGCCTTCTGCGCCGGTGTTGTCGGTCACCGTGATGACCGTGCCGTTCGAGCTCAGCGTGAAGTTCCGGCTCGCACCGGCATAGACCGCCGTATCAGTGCCGGTACCGCCGTTCACTCTATCGTTGCCCGCACCGCCAGTGATGACGTCATTGCCGTTGCGGCCGTTGAGCACGTCGTTGCCTGCAAGGCCGTTTATCGTGTCGCTGCCACCCAGCGCGTTTGAAGCGTCAGCCCCGTTGACGGTGTCATCACCGGCCGTGCCGTTGAAGGTGGTGAGCATCAACGGGATGCCCGTCCAGCTGTCACCCACCACGCCCGTTGCAGTCGAGGTCAGCGTCTCCAATGTGCCGATGCCATCGGTGAAGCTGGCCGAAACTCGCAGGATCGAACCGACTTGTGCCTGACCCGGGGTGAAGCTGGCAGCAGTGGCCCCGCCGATGCTGGTCCAGGTCGTGCCATTGTCAGCTGAGGATTGCCATTGATACGACAGGGTTCCCACGCCGTTGAGGTCGGCAATGCTGCTGACATCGAGGGTGAGCGCCTCCGTTTCGGTCGGGGTGAGATCGCTGATCACCGGGGCACCGGTGGCCGGGGTCGCTCCTTCGACGATGGCTGCCGTGGCGGCCGAGGTCAGAGTTTCCAGAGTGCCCGTCGTGATATCAGTGAAGCTCGTCACGACCCGCAGCAGCGACCCGATCTGTGCCCGGTCCGGCGTGTAGCTCGTATCGGTCGCGCCGGGAATAGCGGTCCAAGTGGCACCACCATCCGTCGATACCTGCCATTGATGAGACAGCGGACCAACGCCGTTGGCATCGGCGATGGTGGCCGTGTCGATGGTCAGCACCTGGCCCGAGTGCGGCGTGGTGTTGCTGATGATGGCAGCACCGGTTGCGGCTTCGGGCAGATCCGCCACAGGGGCGGTCGGCGTGGAGACCAGCAGCTCGTTGGTCTGAGCAAGGTCGGTCCAGGCAACCTGAACGCGGACCATTGCGCCCACTTGGGCCTGTGTGGCGGTAAAGTTGGCGTCGGTAGCACCGGCGATGTTGGTCCAGGTCACGCCATTGTCAGTCGAGGACTGCCACTGGATGGCCGGGTTGATCACACCGTTGCGGTCGATGATGGCCGTCAGATCGACGGACAGCACCTGACCCTCGATCGGCGTGGTGTTGCTGATCGTGGGGGCGCCGGTGGCAGCCACAGGAACGACGGCGTCGATGTCGTAGACAACCGTTCCACCATTGCCATCGGAGAAGCTGATCTTCTCGATGTTGGTGAGGCGGTCGATGCCGTCGGTTTCGTTGCCCGGCAACACGGCGTTGTGCCGCACGGTGGTCGATCCGTCTTCGTTGCGGACAAAGCTGTAGTTGGTGACGATGTCGCGATAAGCCGCCACGTCCTGATCACCTGTCTGATTGCCATCGAGGATTTCGCGGACAATCGAGAGCTGGCCAGGGTTCAGCGAGCGATCGAGCATGAGCTGATCGAGCGTCTTGCCGCCGAACATCACATTACCCTGCAGATCAACCACCTTGCTGGTCATGTGCTCGGCCGAAGCCATCGGGTTGCCATCCACATCGTTGATGCCGATGCGCACGTTCAGCCAGCGGTCGCCATCAATGATGTCGTTGCCGCCCTCGCCGCGAATGACGTCGTTGCCGCCACCGCCGAGGATGATGTCGTGCGCGTTGTCGTTGATATCGATCGCAACGCCGTTGGCATCGAACACCACGTCGGCGGCATCGCGGACCAGGACCGTCACGGTTTCCCCGCTGGTGGTGTTCAGGGTCTCGCGGTCAAGATGCGCAACGAGCTCGTCGAAGCCGGTGATGCGAGCAACGGATTCCTCGGTCAAGGCGCTTGAAACCGAAAGGAACGGTGCGGTGGGGTCGGCAACTGCACCGGCGGCGCCAACGACAGCGGCTGCGCCAAGCTGCTTGTTCCGTCCGGTCAGAACGTCATTGAACTTCCAACCAGAAAGGCCCTCGACCAGATCAAAGCGGTCACGCAGGGTGAATTCTGGCTGGGTTGCAAAGACTGGAATGCCCATGTGCGAGTCGGCAGCGACCGGGTTGTCCTTGTTGATCGCCCAGTCAAACCCAGCCATGCCGTTGTTGCGCTGGATGCCGACACCCTGGAACATGATGTCGTCGCCGGATTCACTGTCATAGTCGGTGTCGTTGCCGCGGCCGTTCATCACGTCGTGGCCGATGATCGGGCTGTTGAAGAACAGTTCCGAGTTCTCACCGGCGAGGCCGTCGAAGCCGTCGCCGCCTTCGAGCCAGTCGTCGCCTTCGTTGCCCATGACGATGCTGGCGTCATTGCCGCCCTTGGCAAAGTCGTTGCCTTCGCCCGACGTGACCGTTTTCATGTCACGCCCGCCGATGATGAAGTCCTGACCGCGACCGCCGAAGATGAGATCGAGGCCTTCGCCTGCGCTGATGACGTCATTGCCCTCTTCACCCGAGAGCACGTCAGCCGCGCCAGCCGGGGTGCCGCTGTCGGTAATGATGTCATCACCATAACCGCCAGAGATGTGGTCAACGCCCTGGCCGCCTTCGAGCCGGTCATCACCACCGTCACCCCACAGGGTGTCGTCGCCTTCACCGCCGATCAGCGTATCGCTGACTTCGGTGCCGCCAAGTACGACATGGTCGACGCCGGTGTAGCGCAGGTAATCGTCGGCACCGTCGCCATCCATATCCTTGCGGATCACCATCGGGCTGATCGCCTGAAGGATCATGTTGTCATGAACCGGATCGGCCATGTTTTGCAGGCTCTGGTTCAGCTCGAGGATATAGGCCGGCGTGAGGAACAGCGAGCTGGGCAGATGCGTCGCATCGGCTGCGTCCAGATCGGTGTTGCGCATCGCCAGTTTGGCCCACGAGTCGGCTTCAAGCTCATTGAGCAGGTTCATGCCCTGCGAACGGCTGAGGTAGTAGAAGCGGTCACCGGCCTGCAGATGTTCCATCTGCGCTTCGAAGACGAAGGTGAAGGTCGAGCCAAGCAGGCCGCCAAATGCCATCTTCTTCTCAGCCAAGCCGCCAATCCAGAAATCGACGAGGTTGAGACCGGATTCCTGACCGGCCCATTCGCCGGTGCTGTTGAGGAAGTCGAGACGATCGGCCGGCGCGCCCTGGCCACCCATGACGAGGGTGAGTGCGGCTTCGCGCTTTTCCTCGACCGTGACGGCGGCGATGATCGACTGGTGCTGACCATAGGCCGCGATGAAGTTGATCACCGACGCCGGGGTCTTGATCGCCAATGCGAAATCGAACCAGCTGCCATAGGGTTCCAGCTGCGTATCGCCGGTCTGGGCGAAGAAGTCGGCGCGCACCGCGTTGAGCGACAGCATGCCGGTATCCCGGCCGCGAGCGATGTTGATCGCGGCGAGATCGAGCGGCAGACCGACGAGGTTGTTGCGCAGCGCACCCGTGACGTATTCGTCGATTTCGTTGCCGACCTGGCGGGTCATGCCGCGGATGATCGCGCCAGCCGCTTCCTCCGAATTGGCACCGGCCGCTTCATATGCCACCGGATTGAGGAAAGCCTCGATCAGGGTCATGTCGGTCTGCGTCTGGCCATCCGCGCTGAGCGTCGGCACGGTTTCGTTGAGCTGCGAGTGGCCGAAGCGGTAGACCACATGGGCAAACTCGGCGGTGATCGCCGGGTCGATGTCGACGGTGTTCGAGAACACGAAGGCATCGATGTTGGGACTGATTGTCCGGACGAACTCTTCGAAAACGAGGTGCTGGTAAACCTGCTCGGTGGTGAAACGGGCAGCGTGGAACAGGCGCTCACCGTTCCAGTCGAGCGTGGTGGTGTCCGCCGGGATCGCCGTGATGGCAACGTCCAGCCACTCGTTGAGCATCGCCACATCGCCATTGGCGATGAGTTCGGCCTTGATCTGGTCAACGCGGTGGTTGTGCTCGGCGTGGAACACGTGGTGGATGGCGGTCAGGGCAATGTTCTCGTTCCCGCGGCCGTCACCGACGATGTAGTGCTTGTCGAGCAGCTCGTTGTCGTAGGTCGCGCGGTTGCCGCGTGCATCAAGCGGGATGGCATTGCCCACGTCGAGGTCGGCATCGGCGGTCTGGCCGGCCTTGGGCTCGGCATTGTGCGCGATGTCGGCAAGGAAGGGGTGGCCGGTCAGCAGCGCACCGCTGGTCGACACGGGCGCAGAAACAGTGCCCTCGACAAGCGTGTTCGGCCCGGTCACGAGCTGGGGGAAACCATTCGCGCCCGGAATGAAGTTACCATAGAGGTCCGTGGCAAGCAGCGGAATGTCGTGAACATTCATGTCGCTGAGCTCGATGCCCAGGACTTCGCGGGCCTGGAGCTTGATATCTGCCCAGGTCGGCGGGCCGCCATTGGCACCTTCGAGCAGCCAGCCGGTCGCAACCGGCTTGCCATCGACCAGCTTGTATTCGCGAATGAACACCTGCTGCGATTCATTCGAACCATAGTTCTGGCTGAGGTCGACCCACGGCGAGGTGTCGTTGACCACTTCGCGGACGTCGTCTGCCGTGCCGAGGATGCCATCAGCCCCGGGCTGGTTGGTGGCGCGCGACATCACCATGAAGTTGGTCGGGCTGCCCGGGACATAGAGCGGATCATCCGGCTGAAGCGGGATGAACACGGTGCCGCTGCCGCCCTTGTTGATGCTGGTCAGGCCGTGATCGAAGAACTGGCCAAAGATGGTCATGAAACCGTTGAGCGGCGCGGTGCTGCCCAGGTCGGTCATGACGTTGGGCATGACGAGATCACCGTTCTGCATCTCGATGCCGGCGAGGCCAAGCTCGGTGGTTGCTTCGGCAACGGCGGCATCGCGCGCGACATAAGCCGCATCGCGCAGCAGGGCTGCTTCGGTGCGGGCATCGAATAGGGGGCCGGAGGTGGCGATACCGCTGACAGGGTCTGCCGCAGCATAAAGGGCCGCGTCCGCTGCGGCGACGGCCTTGTCGGCAGCTTCGGCCGCAAGGATGGCGGTCTTGGCCGCATCCGTGGCGGCGGTCACGCTATCGTAAAGCGCGCCGCTGGTGATGCCGACATAGGACAGCGCCGAGATGACCGCGATCGGGTTCTTCAGCGACTGATCGGCGATCAGGTTGGAGATGATGCGCGGCTGGCTGTCGTAGACCGAGCCCGAGAGGCTCTGATAGCTGGTGGGCGCGCCGGTGCGCGGGTTGGGTCCGGCCGAGTTCCACACCGGAGTCGTCTCGCGCGGCATGAGCTGGTCCGCGGAACCGGCGGTGGTGGTGACGAGGTTGTTGAACTCTCCCGTGACGGTGCGCAGCCCGTAGGGCGTAAGCGCGTTCAGCGGATTACCGAGGTGATCGACCAGCTGGCCGGTGGCGGTATGATTCTCAGCAATCTTGATTTGCTTAAGAATGTGCGTGAGATCGTTGATGTTGAGCTTCAGCATGTTAACCTCGATGATGGTTGATGCGCCAAACCGGCGGGAAAAAGACGCGTTTTTACGGAAATTATTTCGTTAACTATAATTGAATCGGTCGGTTGATGTTAATTCTGAATCGGTCGTTTAGGATGAAGTCACACATATATGGCGAGGTGTGCTGATGATCCCCCCAGATGAAGGGTTTTAAGCCCGGAAGTGAAAAAAATTTTCGAGAAAACAAATATGGTTAACATTAAATATTAATGATGACTTGGGTGATTGAAGATGAGCCGGTATACAGCGCAGCAGGAAGATCGCTTTTTTCTGCGATATGCCCTGAGGTACAGGTAGCTATAGGCAGTTTGAATGCCTGCCTCTTTGATGCAGTATCGCAAGAGAGCTGTGCCGAAGCTTTGGCTTCAGGCGATTGGGCCGGATGTCGGGGGGGAGGGCAGCTCAACCTCGGCGAGCGCGGAGGCGCCAAATCGGACAAGCCCGAAGAGGGGGCTTTCTATAGCGATCCGGGCAAATCTGCGGCGCTGCCGATGGGGCGATGCGCACATCTGCGGGGCGCGTGCATGGGCCCTGAAGTGTCGCTTGGCGCTTGTGCCGGACGACCAAAAGGTCGCGTCCGCTTTGCTTGTGCTCGCGTCAACGCCAGAGCCAAGGCGGCCTCTCGACCAGTGCGATCACCTGGCGGTCGATGGCAGAGTTCCGGCGACCGCCATCACCATGAAGGAAAAGCGGTCGCAATTGCATGATTGATGGCGAGGAGCTGCTTCCACTTGCAATCAAGAGTAGCGCCAAGGGGCCAGCGAGCTCCCGCCTGTTCTACTGTTTGAACGCCCTGCTGATCTGATCCATCAAAGGCTTGAAGATATATCTCATGAATGACATGGATTCAGTCTGGATATAGGCCTCAACCGGCAAGCCCACAGCGGCCTTCTTGAAGATCTTCTTGTCGAACGATTTGTCCGCTGTTGCAACTCTGACCGTATAATACTGCTGCCCTGTGCGCGAATCTTCTGAAAGATCGGGTGACACAAATTGCACGGTGCCATCAAATTCGGGTGTCTGACTGGCCTGAACGGTTGAGAATTTCAGTTTGACGGTCTGGCCTACCTTGACCTGATCGATATCGCCCGGCGCTACGCGGACTTCGGCGATCAAGGCATCGTTTGATGGAACAATTCTCAGAATCGGTTGCCCGGGGGGGATGGCACTTCCCGGTGTAATGAATGCTATCGAGTCGACAACGCCATCTTGCGGTGCCCTGATCGATGCCCGGTCAAGAACATCTGTTGCGTTCACCAGCCGCAGTTCGCCTTCACCAAGCTCGGTCACAACCTGGGTCAATTCCTGCCCGGCCATCGATCTTGCTGCAAAATTATTGTAGCCCATTTCGCGATTGATTTCAGAAATTCTCGCCATGCTTTGCTGAATGTTGGCCTCTAGGGTCGCAATTTCCCCACGCAGCGCCACATCCGATCGTTCCATTTCGTTCAGGCGATTGATTGTGACCAGGTCTTCCTTGTAGAGTTGCCGCAGCCCTGCCAGTTCAGGTGCCAGCAGCGCCTTCTGTGTGCGCACAGATGCCACGCGGGAGCGAAGGCCTGCAATCTCGGCTTCCAGCTGATTCCGGCGAGCAGACAGCATCGCATTCTGTGCCGAGGTGCTGGCACGCCTCGCCTCGAACAGCTTGCGCTCTCGCGCAACGGCCTCCTCGCCAGCCCGATCGGCAGAAGACGCTGGTGTTTTGTCGAAGTTCGCGCGCGACGATCCTGAGAGCTCGGCCTCGAGCCGCTCCTTGCGGGCTGCCAGTGCTGCGAGATTGTCCCCAGAGCGCTCTGCCGTCGCCGCGGTCACGTTCGTCTCAAACTCCATCAGCACATCGCCGCGCCTGACAAACTGGCCCTCCTTCACCACCACGCGGGCCAACGTGCCGCCGATGGGGTGTGAGATAGACTTGGTTTGGGATGCGGCAGACAGGTTGCCCTGGGCCACAACCGCCCCGGAGATCTGGACAATTGTCGCCAAGACAATAATGCAAATGGCAGCAGCGCCAAAGGCCAGGAAAGCGGTCAAGCTGCTCCGGCTTAGCACTGAGTTTTCGAGCCCATCTTCCAATTCGGTATTCACTGTCGATACGCCTATATAGAAATTGCTTTGTCCGGATGAATCTAGGCAGCTGAAATATCGTGCACGTTGCTGTTTTTCTTCAGACCACTCAGAACGTCGTCGCGAGGTCCGAATTTGACTAGATTTCCATCGGATATAAATAGAAGGTGGGTGCAGTATTTTAAGACAGACTGTCGATGAGTGACAATCAGTGCTGTGGCATTGGATTTGCGTAATGATATCAAGGCCGAGCTGAGAGCCTGCTCACCTTCTACGTCGAGGTTGCTATTGGGCTCGTCCAGCACGACAATCCGAGGCGACTTGTACAGGGCCCGCGCAAGGCCAATTCGCTGGCGCTGGCCGGCAGACAGGTTTCGCCCGTCTTCTCCTACTTCGGTCTCGTACCCTTTTGGCAACCTGAGGGTCAATTGGTGCACGCCAGCCAGTTGCGCCGCTGCGACAACGGCATCCGAAGATGCCTCCGGTTCGAAGCGGGCAATGTTCTGCGCAACGGTGCCATCAAGCAGTTCAACGGATTGCGGGAGATAGCCGATATGCTGCCCGAGCATGTCCGAATCCCATTGATCCAAGGTGGCGCCATCAATCCGCACAGCGCCTGCAGTTGCCGGCCAGGCGCCGACCAGGGCTCTCGCAAGGCTCGACTTGCCCGAGCCGCTGGGACCAATCACGCCGACAATCGCGCCAGGCTCGCACGTGAAGCTTACGCCGCGCAAAGTCGGCTGATCGACGCCCGGTGGGGCGACGGAGAGGTTTTCCGCCTCGAGCAGGCCATTGGGGCTGGGTAGCGCAGTGCGCGGCTCAGGATTGCCAGCGCCCGCAAGTGTCTGCTCGAGGCGGACCCAGCTTGCTCGTGCGAGGGAGAAGTTGCGCCATTGCCCGATTGCCTGGTCAATCGGCGCCAATGCCCGCCCCGCAAGGATCGAACTCGCAAAGATGATGCCTCCGGAGACCTGGCCGTTGATCACGAGCCATGCCCCGACAGTAAGGAGCGCGGACTGGATGAACATCCTCATCGTGCGGCTGGCGGTTGAGATGATCGCAATGCTCGACGCTATCGAGCGATTCCGCCGGGAGAGGTCTGCGTTGATTGCAACATATCTATCGGCAAAGCGGGACTTCATGCCAAGTGATTGCAATGCTTCGGCTGAGCGCCGCATTCGCTCGATAAGTCGGCTGCGGTGTTGTGACGCTTCCGAAATCGTTGATCCGACACGTTTGTTGATCCGTTCGGACACGATCGTCAGGGCAACAAGCGTGATCGCTCCGCAGAGAGCCGCAACACCAAGCCAGATGTGCAACAGCGATAGAATGCTCAGAAAGAACACGATCCACGGCAGATCCAGCAGAGCCGATGGCCCGGCGCTGGCGATGAAGGAGCGGATTTGATCGAGATCCTTCAAGGGATTGTTGCGCGTGTCGTTCGCACCACCCTTCAGGGCGATGTCATGACTGGCCCGAATGGCGTGGGGGGCGAGCTTGGCTTCAAAGTACCTTGCGAAATCAGATAGAATATTCGCCCGCAGTGTTTCGAAGAAACCTTGCACGACATAAATGAATGTGGAGAACAAGAATAACCCGACCAAGGTTGCCATGTTCTGTGATGGCAGCGCCTTGTCATAGACGAGCATCATGTAGATCGATCCATTTAAGGCCATTAAATTGATCGAGGCGGAGACGCAGATGAGCGCCGCAATGTTCGTGCGGGATTGCTTTACAGCAACTCGTAAGAGGCTATCTGTCGGGATGCTTGCGGTTGGGATGTTAGGAGATGTCATTGGGCCCGATCCGTGCTCGCTGTCTTTGATGTGCCGATCAACTCCACCGTGCCAAGGGTGGAATGGCGCCGCACGATGCATTGCAAATCTCGCTCTCGCAGATCATGGCATGCTGTCTCTGCCTGCGAGAACTCGGAAAAGCGGCCAATAGATAGGCGATAGACCGCCGTGCCATTGGCGGTTATCTTGGTAAATATGGGTTCCATATGGCCGACAGCAGATGAAATATCGCCTTTGATCCTGGTCCAGTTGTTCATCGCAGCGGAGAGGCTCTTGTAAGCTGCCAATTGAACCGCCCAATCTGTTGGCGCACCGAGCCGGGCAGTTGCAGGCGCACTGTCCTCCCGCGTCTTCTCAGGCACGGCGGAGGCGACATATTCTGGCTTCGCAGCGGAACCCGCGGGCTCAACCGCAGCGACAGCAGGAGTTGCTTCTGCCGGCAGTGCGGGCAGTTCTCCGCTTTCGGCAGCTGGCGCACGTTCCGGCCTTTCAGGAGCAGGGCCATCCAAGAGGGGGCCTGCAATCTGCGCCGGATCGCTTTCGCCGATTTCCGGCTGGGCTGACACCTCCCTCAGCGAGAGCATCTTCGAGTGGGTCCGCCCCATCGTTGTCAGCAACGAGAATGCCGCCAGGTAGCCATCGCGCTTGGCATTGGCGACCTGGACCTGCGCATTGCGCAACTCCTGCTCCGCGTTGAGTATATCGAGAATCGTGCGCGAGCCGACGTCGCTTTCGGCCCTGACGCCAATCAGGGCTTGCCGCGCAGCCTTGACCGCTTCCTCGCTCGCCTCGACGACCGCCAATGCAGCCTTCCAGTTCGAAAAATCCGACCGTGCCTTTGCCGTCAAGGAGCGTTCCAGTTCGAGGAGCGCAAGCTGCGCCTGCGTTTCGCGCGCGGCGGCTTGGGAGATGCGCGCCGGGGCTCTCCCGCCTTGAAATAGGGACCACCGCAAAGACAGCCCAACTGTCGCCCCAAAGCGGCCCGCCGTCTGGCCGAAAGCAAGCGAACGACCGTCCGATTGACGCCCAACGACAACCGCTGACAGTGTCGGCATGGTCTGTCCCCTGGCGGAGCGCACCTCGTGGAGCCGTGATTGGCGTGTCCAACGCGCGGCGAGCACTCTTGGATTACCCTCCACTGCAGCTGCTGCTGCCTCTTCGGCACTGAAGGGGAGATTCTCCAGTATCGGCAAATCTTCCAGCTGGGTCGCAGGCAGGTTTGTCAGCCTGCTGAACTCTTCTCTCGATGCATTGAGCCTTGCCAGCGCCGATTCAAGCTCCCCGCGGGCCAGGGCTGCGCGCGCCTGTGCCTGCGCGAGATCCGTTTTGGTAAGGTCGTGAAATCGAAACCGCGCCCGTGTCGCATTGAGGGTCTTGGTCAGGGTGGCAAGATTTTCCTGACTGTAGCCCACGATCTGGTGGTCTCTCAGTACGTTGGCATAACTTGTGACCACTGCCGAGAACAAGTCGGCTTCAGCGGTTAGCAGCGAGACTTGCGATGCTTCAGATCGTGCGCGCGCAGCCTTAACGCTATTGAGGACGGCTCCGCCCTGATAGATCGGGACGTTGGCTTGTCCTTGAAGGCTCATGCGCCCGGCGCCGTTGGATTCGCCAATCAGATTTTCGTTGTAATCGAAGCTCGTGGTAACCGAGGGCAGGCCGTCTGCCTTGCTGATCACCACTCCCGCTTCGTCTGCGTCGTGTTCGGCTTCGGCGCTAGCAATCTGTTCGCTGCGGTCCCGTGCCGTGCGCAGGGCGTCGACCAGCGAGTGGGCTTGAACTGGCCCAATGCTGGCCAGACCCAAAATCAAAGCCGCCGACGTAACGTAACCGCCGTCGTCTCGGATACAAGATCGACCAAGGTTCACCGTCATGGAGTGGGGGCTTTTCATAACCCCCGGGGTAGAAACAGTACGGTAAATTAAGTCTCAAGGGTGCAGCGGCGTTTGGCTTGAATGCTGGCATTTTGGCAGCAATGGCAGGGTTTCCCACCATAATACTGCCATTTTGGCAGTGATATTGCCGGTTTGGCTTGAGCTTGCGTGGAGGCATTTGGGTCCAATAATTGCCGCGTGATGCTTGGGTTTACGCTTCGCCAATCCATTACGAGTTTTCGGTTGCAGCTGGACCGGCTGTCAGTCCGTCCTGCCAGCCGTTGGCTGGGGCTATTGAGCGGCTCGCCGAAGCAGCGGAGGCGGCGAAGGCAAGGCTCGATGCAGATAAGGCAGCAATCGCGCAGAAACGGGCTCTGCGTCGCCTCGGGGGGCAAACGAGCCCTATAGAGCGGTTCAACGAGCGTCCTCTTGAGGATACGCTCTGTGCGTGCGGACCCGGCACCGTCCTACACCTGGGCGAAGGTGCAACTGCGCGAGAACACAGCCCTGCAAGCGGCCCACCGTGCAGCTATCGAAGGCCGGGCTGACGCTTTGGCCGACGACATCATCGCGCTGGCCGACAGCGAGCCGCCAGCCCACCTTGAGGGGCCTGCGCTGTCGGCATGGGTGCAGCAGCTGACGCTCCGCGTCCATGCGCGCGAGTGGACCGCCTCAAAGCTACGTCCCCGCGTCTACGGCCAGCAGATCGACGTCTCGGTCCAACACACCCAGATCAGCATCCTTGCTGCGCTGGAGATGGCCGAGAAGCGGGTCATTGCCGCTGGGCTAAGCGATGATCTGAAGGTCTCCGAAGACCAGTGCGGGATGGGTTGAAGCGCCCAGTCTTGCAAAGGCGACAGCGGCAGAGCCGCCCAGGCCATCGGCATCGTAGTAAAGCTTGCCTGAGGTCGTGTCATAGATAATCCGATCCGAGTCATCGTGCCCCGCCATGGCACCGTCAGCAGCGTAGAACTCGTCAGCCGTCAGCTCACCAAGATGGAGGAAGCTTGCGAACTGGCCCTGCACCAACTGGATCTTGTCGTTCTCAGTGTGACTGAAGTCCGTGATCGTGCTCAAGCTTCCTGCGCCGGGGACGTTGTCGAACACGAAGAAGTCCTGGCCATCCCCACCGCTCAGCCAGTTTATGCCCGTACCGCCGTTCAGCGTGTCGTTGCCCGCACCGCCGTTCAGGATATCGTTGCCTGCATCGCCAGCCAGGCTGTTGTTCCCGGCGTTGCCGCTCAAGCTGTTGGCCAGCTCGTTGCCGGTGCCGTCCAGATCCCCGCTCCCGGTCAGGCTCAGATTCTCGACATTGGTCCCCAGCGTGTAGGAGATCGAGGCAAAGACCCGGTCGGTCCCGTCGGTTCCGCTCTCGTCCACCGTGTCACCGGCATTGTCCACCACATAGTTGTCGTTGCCATTGCCGCCGGTCAGCGCATCCGCATCCAGACCACCGTTGAGCCAGTCGTTGCCTTCGCCGCCGTTCAGCGTGTCGTTGCCCGCACCGCCGTTCAGGATATCGTTGCCTGCATCGCCAGCCAGGCTGTTGTTCCCGGCGTTGCCGCTCACGCTGTTGGCCAGCTCGTTGCCGGTGCCGTCCAGATCGGCGCTCCCGGTCAGGCTCAGGTTCTCGA
>Ga0315905_10001597_pt1 | contig 24246 bp, 20 predicted proteins | sample LakEriMetagenome_5_FD_203522 | JGI IMG/M metagenome (GOLD analysis project Ga0315905, IMG submission 203522) | Freshwater fungal communities from buoy surface, Lake Erie, Ohio, United States - Buoy 4 MA121 | ecosystem: Environmental > Aquatic > Freshwater > Lake | place: USA: Lake Erie, Ohio...
TCAGGATCGCCCTCGCGATACTCGGCTCGCAACTCGGCCATGCGGCTTTCCTCCTTGCGCAACTCCTCGGCCAGGATGCGCCTGCGCTCGAGGTCGCGCATCCGCTGTTCTGCGGGATCAACCTTGGGAAACGCGGACGCGCCCGATGCCGACCCTGTACTTGCAGCCGCGCCGGAGCCGGAGGTCGCACCGGACCCTGGGGAGCCAGCCGAGACCCCTGGTGCTGCACCTCGCGATGGCTGAGTCGCACCTGGTCGGGTTGCACTGGGAGCCGGAATCGTGGTGATCACGGGCAGGTCGAGCGGCTTGCAGCGCGGGCCGCCGGAATTCTGATACAGCGGCACACCCGAGTCGGTCTCGCAACGCCACACCTGGGCCTGCGCCAGCAAAGGACACACACTGACCAGCAGGGCAGCGACGGGCAGGAGGTTCATGGACTCAGTGTAAGACAAAGGGGCGGTTGCCCGCCCCTTGCTGACTGCGGCAGGCAGCCCGAACGGGCGCCGCCTGCCGATGCACGTTCGCCCGATCAGAGCGAGTAGTACATGTCGAACTCGACCGGATGGGTCGTCATGCGGAACCGGGTGACCTCTTCCATCTTCAGCCCGATGTAGGCGTCGATCATGGAGTCACTGAACACACCACCGCGGGTCAGGAATTCGCGATCCTTGTCCAGGTACTCAAGCGCCTGATCGAGCGACGAGCACACGGTCGGGATCTTTGCATCCTCTTCCGGCGGCAGGTCATAGAGGTTCTTGTCAGCAGCATCGCCCGGGTGGATCTTGTTTTGCACGCCATCCAGGCCCGCCATCATCATGGCTGCGAAGGCCAGGTAGGGGTTGGCCGTGGGATCCGGGAAACGCACTTCGATGCGGCGACCTTTGGGGTTGCTCACATACGGAATGCGGATCGATGCCGAACGGTTGCGGGCCGAATAGGCCAGCTTGACCGGAGCCTCGAAGCCCGGCACCAGACGCTTGTAGGAGTTGGTACCCGGGTTGGTGATGGCATTCAGCGCCCGGGCATGCTTGATGATGCCGCCGATGTAGTAGAGCGCAAAGTCAGACAGGCCCGCGTACTTGTCGCCGGCAAACAGGTTCTGACCGTCTTTCCAGATCGACTGGTGAACGTGCATGCCTGAACCGTTGTCACCCACGACCGGCTTGGGCATGAAGGTGGCGGTCTTGCCGTAGCTGTGCGCCACGTTGAGCACCACGTACTTCAGGAGCTGCGTCCAGTCGGCGCGCTGCACGAGGGTCGAGAACTTGGTGCCGATCTCGTTCTGGCCTGCGCCAGCCACCTCATGATGATGGACCTCAACAGGAACGCCCATCTGCTCGAGGATCAGGCACATCTCCGATCGCATGTCCTGGAAGGAGTCCACCGGGGGAACGGGGAAATAGCCACCCTTGACCGCAGGACGATGGGCCAGATTGCCGCCCTCGAACTCCCGGCCGGTGCTCCACGAAGCCTCTTCGGAGTTGATCTTCACGCCGCAACCCGACATGTCGACGTTCCAGGTCACGGAATCGAAGATGAAGAATTCGGGCTCCGGACCAAAGAAGGCGGTATCGCCAATGCCGGTGGACTTGAGGTAAGCCTCGGCCCGCTTGGCCAGCGAACGCGGGTCACGGTCGTAGCCCTTACCGTCGGACGGCTCGACCACATCGCAGCTCAGGATCAGGGTGGGCTCTTCACGGAACGGGTCGATGTTGGCGGTCGACGCATCCGGCATCAGTAACATGTCTGAGGCCTCGATGCCTTTCCAGCCCGCGATCGATGAACCGTCGAACGCATGACCGTGCTCGAACTTGCCCTCGTCGAAATGGGAGATCGGCACCGAAACATGCTGCTCCTTGCCGCGGGTATCGGTGAAGCGGAAGTCAACGAACTTGACGTCGTTGTCCGCGATTTTCTTCATGACGTCCTGGGCAGAAGCCATCGATGCAATCTCCAAAGGGCTAGGGAAGGGAATGAAGGGAAGTGAAAGAGTCAGTCCGCAATGCCGACCGGGCCTGTCGCCAGAACGCGGGAGGCGGGATTGTGGGAGTTTTCCGGCACGACAGCAAATCTGCATGAAACGTGCCACCGAGACCCGCACCTTAAGGCAGCACAAAATCCACGCCAGGGCCATGCAGAGATCGAAACGGACCGACCGTACCGCCGCCTGACTGAATCACCGCCCCAGTGCCAACGCACCATTATCGGTCAAACGGCGCCGCTTTGGTGCATTTTCAATAGAGCCTGATCGAGATGCTTCCGGTTGGTGCAAGCCCACGGAATTGGTTTGACGCTTACAGAAAAGCCGACTGTAGATCATTCAAAAACGCCAGACCCTGGGGCGTCGCCCTGATGCGCCCGGGATGGTCGTCCAGCAGCCCTCGCTCCTGCAGCCGCTCGAGGGTGGCGCTGATCCGGGTCAAGGGCAATCCGGTTCGCTCCTCAAACCAGGACGCTGGCACACCCTCCACCAGGCGCAAGGCATTGAGCATGAATTCGAAGGGCAAATCCGAGGCGGTGAGGGGACGCTCGATCTCGACGGCCGCGCCCTTGAGGCTTTGCGCGATGTAGGTCTCGGGATGTCGCCAACGCGCCTGCCGGATGATCCGGTCATGGAACGACAGCTTGCCATGGGCGCCCGCCCCCAGGCCGAGGTAGTCGCCGAATTGCCAGTAATTGAGATTGTGACGGGCACGATGACCCGGTCGGGCAAAAGCCGAGATTTCGTAGCGAACCAGATCGGTTCTTGCAATGTCGGCGAGTGCAGCCTCGTGCAACTCGGCCGCAGTGTCATCGTCGGGCATGCCTTCCGGCGGGCGAGCCGCAAAAAGCGTGTTGGGCTCCAGGGTGAGTTGATACACCGAGAGATGGGGCGGCTCAAAGACCATGGCCTGCGCGAGATCGGCGCGCAGAGCGTTCGGATCCTGACCCGGCAGCGCAACCATCAGGTCCAGGTTGAACGTTGGAAAATCCTCGCGCGCGGCCTGCGCTGCGGCGAGCGCCTGTTGCCGATCATGCACCCGCCCCAGAACCTGCAAAGCCCGATCATTGAAGCTCTGAATGCCCAGCGAGAGGCGATTGATGCCTGCATCGCGATAGGCCCGAAAGCGCATGCGCTCAAAGGTTCCGGGGTTGGCCTCGAGCGTGATCTCGGCATCGGCCGAAAGCCTCAGGCAGGCACGCAGGTCGGCCAGCAGTCGATCGATCGATTCGGGTTTGAACAGGCTCGGCGTTCCCCCACCGATGAACACCGAATGCACGGTGCGCCCCCAGACCAGAGGAAGGCTCATCTCCAGATCGAGCCGCAGCGCGGCCAGATAGTCCTCCTCTGGAAGCCGCTCGGGCTGGGCATGCGAATTGAAGTCGCAATACGGGCACTTGCGCACACACCAGGGCAGGTGAACATAGACCGCCAGGGGTGGCGAGCTCGTCAGCCCCACCGATGAGTCGGCACCCGCCTGAGGGCGGGACCGTCTGACAATCTCGACCCGCTGCTGAGGCGCAGATTCAGGAGGCGACGGCATCGAGCTGCTCAAGCAAACGCCGCATGGCCTGGGCGCGGTGGCTGAACTCGTTTTTCTGTTCAGCCGACAGTTGCGAAGCGGTCAGTCCGCAATCGGGCACCCAGAAATGCGGGTCATAACCGAAACCACCTTCACCCAGCGGCTCATCAATCACCTCCCCATTCCAGACGCCTTGCGCGATCAGAGGCATGGGGTCATCGGGAGCGCGCACCAGCACCAGCACACTCACAAACCAGGCCGCCCGATCGGCCACGCCGATCAAGGCCTGCACCAGCTTGCGGTTGTTCTCGACATCGGAGCGCGGGCTTTGCGGCCCGGCGCAGGCATAGCGCGCCGACTGAACCCCGGGAGCGCCGCCCAGAGCGCGTACACAAAGACCCGAATCATCGGCCAGCGCCGGCAGCCCCGTGCAGCGGCTGGCATGGCGGGCTTTGGCCAGGGCATTTTCAACGAAGCTGTCAAAGGGCTCCTCGGCTTCCGGGACCTGCCAATCGGATTGGGCGCGCACCACAAAACCACGCGGCTCGAGCAGCGCTCGAAGCTCGCGCAGCTTGCCGGCGTTTCCTGAGGCCAGCACCAGTTGTGTCAGGCTTGGCCAGCCCGAGGAGTGGGTCTGCCCGGACATCGTCAAACCCGCCCATCCGCGGCAATCGCGCGCTGCTGCGCCTGGCTCAGTTCGGCAATGCCGCTGGCCGCGAGATCGAGCAGATGATCGACCTGCGTTCGTGAAAAGGGCAGACCCTCTGCGGTTCCCTGAATCTCGACAATGCCTCCCGAACCGGTCATGACGACATTCATGTCGGTATCGCAGGAGGAGTCTTCATCGTAGTCGAGATCCAGAATCGCTTGCCCCTTCCACAGACCCACAGACACCGCTGCGACCGAATCCAGCAATGGGCTTGTCTTGAGCAGGCCCTGGCGGATCAGCCAGGCGGTTGCATCGTGAGCAGCCACCCATGCGCCGGTGATGGCCGCCGTCCGGGTGCCGCCATCGGCCTGCAGGACATCGCAATCGAGCTGTATGGTGCGCTCACCCAGGGCATTGAGATCGATGACCGCGCGCAGGCTGCGACCAATCAGGCGCTGAATCTCCTGAGTACGCCCGGACTGCTTGCCCTTGGCCGCTTCGCGATCACTTCGGGTATGGGTCGAACGAGGCAGCATGCCGTACTCGGCTGTCATCCAGCCCTGGCCCCGGCCCTTCAGGAAGCCCGGCACTCGATCCTCGATGCTGGCCGTGCACAGCACCCGGGTTCGGCCGAATTCGACCAGAACCGAGCCCTCGGCATGACAGGTAAAGCCTCGGGTGATGCGGACTTCACGCAAGGCGTCCTGTGCGCGACCACTGGGTCGTGGCGTGCCCGCCGAGTCCATTGAGGAAAGAGAAGTGTCCAAGGCGTCACCTGATCGAGGGAGGGTCATGAATGGATGGATGGGGCAGCTAAGTGAGGCGAATCAGTGGAGGCGAATCAGCGGGCCTACCCTAGGGGGCCTTGCGACGTGAACGCTGGATCGCCTGACGAATCTCGGCGATCTGTCGCTCGATCGCATCATCCGACCAGGCGACCTCGCCCGCTGCATCTTCAGCACGCATTGAGGCATCGTCGGCGTCCGTCGGTCCGAGTGCAATGGTGGTGGTGAGCGCGCCCTCGGGCAACTCAAGCGATGACAGGGTGGGCGCCCCGTCAATCGGATCAGCCTCCCAAGACATGGCCAGAGCGGTTGCATTGTCGGCAAAACGCCCGTTGCGGGCCACGGCCTGCTCGACCAGATCGGGCACGACCTTACCGACCGCCGCCCCTGCAAACGCCCGGGCCAGAGCCACCTCGCCAATACCCGCCCAAAAGCCATCGCTACAGAGCACCAGCACGTCGCCCGGTCGCAGTGGCTGAGCGGCCACGATCTCGACCCGGGGCGGTTGAGGCGAACCCAGACAATTGAGCACCTTGTTGCGCTCCGGATGCACATCCTGTTGTTCGGGTCGAATCAGACCGGCGCTCAGCAGACTCTGAACCCTGGAATGATCCCGGGTGCGCGTCAGCGTGACACCGTCACGCAACCAGTACAGACGTGAATCACCCGCATGCGCCCACCATGCCTTTCCCTGCTGAACGACGCAGGCAACGATGGTCGTTCGCGGGGCTTCATGCAGACGATGCGCAATCTGGTATTGCAGCAAGGCGCGATGCGCGGCCAGCAGGGACTCCTCCAGAAAGCGGACCGGATCAGGGACCTGCGGCTTGGCCACGCGCTGAAAGAGCGTGGCGCAGGTCTGCAGCGCCGTCTCGGCCGCAACCTCGCCGCGGACATGGCCCCCCATGCCGTCGGCCACGACCATGAAGAGAGACTCCCGGGAAAAGCAATAGCCCATCCGGTCCTGATTGGAGGCGCGAGCACCGATATCGGTGTCCTGAAAGATCGAAAACCTCACGCATCCCCCGATCGACGAGGGCGTCTTGTGCCGGCCAGACCGCGCAACCAGTGCGTCATGTCTTTGAGCCGCTGCGCTGCGGCGCCCACTGGAGCAGCAGACCCGGATCCTGCAGGCGAGCTCTGGGCATCGATGACTTGCGCCACAGGCGCCTCGGTCAGTCGGGCGCCCAATGCCTGGTCGGCCAACTGGCGCTGAACGGCCAGCACACTGGGAGGTCGCAAGGCAGGGTCCAGCGCGAGGCATTCTCCAGCGAGCGTGATCAGCCCGAAAGAGTATTGAGCGGCGGCCGACTGAAGGGCCTGCGCGACCTTGTCCTGCTCCGCGCGGCGATCCGGAGTCGGGGGCGGCGCTCCGAGCATGCAGGCAAACAGGCTCGCCCCGATTCCGTAAATGTCGCTCCAGGGCCCGAGAGACTCGCCTCGCTGGTTGATTTCAGGGGCGGCAAATCCCGGGGTGAACATCGGAAAAAGACGCAGCGACTCGGCACTCAGGGTTTGCCTCGCCGCGCCGAAGTCCAGCAGGATGGGGGATGCGTCGCGGCGCAGGTAGATGTTGGCCGGCTTGATATCAAGATGCAGCAGTCGATTGGCATGCACTTCGCGCAGGCCATTGCACAGCTGCATGAACACCTTGCGGATCGCCCGCTCGGGCAACACCTCACCTCCGGTGCGTTTGCGGGTGCGCAGGATCCACTGCTGCAGGCTACGCCCCTCCTCATACGCCATGACCATGTAGACCGTCTCATGAGCCCGGAAAAAGTTGAGCACCCGCACCACATTCGGATGCTGCACACGGGCCAGAGCCCGACCCTCTTCAAAAAAACACTTCAGGCCATTCCGGTAGGTGATCAGATGCTCAGGCTCGATTCTGGGCGCGAGTTCCCCCGGCGCGCGACGAGCCAGATTGGCCGGTAGATACTCCTTGATGGCAACCAGCGCACCCTGTTCATCCTGCGCGAGATACACGAACGAAAACCCGCCGCTCGCGATCTTTCTTACAATCCGGTAGTCACCCAGCAAGTGACCTTCCGGCAGGGGCGCGTTGCTCGGTGTCGTCGTCATGGAGCATCGATTCTAATGAGCGCGGGCAAACCCATCCACAGCATGACCGGTTTTGCGCAGGTAACGGGCAAGGGCCCACTGGGAACCGTGATGCTCGAAATGCGTTCGGTCAATGCGCGTTTTCTGGAAATCAGCCTTCGGCTGCCTGATGAACTGAGGGCGTCTGAACCCCTGATCCGCGAGCGCATCCAAGCCAGCCTGGCTCGTGGCAAGGTCGATGTTCGAGCCAGCATTCAGGCTGAACACCGCCCGTCCGAAGAACTGCAGCTCAACCCGGACATGCTCGATGCCCTGATGAACGCAGAGACGCAGATTCGGTCCCGATTGCCCGAGGCGGCTCGCCTTTCCGTGGCACAAGTGCTGCGCTTTCCGGGTGTCATCCGGGAGGCAACCCTTGAGGCGAGCAACCCGATCGAGACCTTCAAACCCGTGGTACAGCAGGCCGTTCATGCGCTGAGTCAGTCCAGAGCACGTGAGGGAGAACGACTCAAGACCGTCATTCTCGAACGGGTACAGACCATGCACGGCATTATCCGAAAGCAAGCCGAGCGAGCCCCTGAACTGCTGCGCCAGCATGAATCCCGACTGATCGAGCGCCTCAAGACTGTGGCCGAATCCGCGCTGGGCGATTCGGCTCTGCCGTATGACGAAACCATGAGCCGGATCCGCCAGGAAGTAGCCCTGCATGGCATGAAGTCTGACGTGGTCGAAGAACTGCAACGGCTTGATATTCACCTTCAGGAACTTGCCGATCTGATGAATCAGGGCGGCTCCGTGGGGCGCAAACTGGATTTCCTGATGCAGGAGCTCAATCGGGAGGCCAATACGCTGGGCTCCAAATCAGCCGATCTGACCACCACAGCCTCGAGCCTCGAGCTCAAGGTTCTGATCGAGCAGGTCCGTGAACAGATTCAGAATCTCGAGTGAGGCCGAAGATCGAGATGCACGCCGAATCCACCCAAAACAATCCTGCCGCCACGGGTCAGTTGCTGATCGTGGTGGCCCCGTCCGGAGCGGGCAAGACCTCGCTGGTTCATCATCTGCTGAGCGCCCGGGCGGGCGTGAAGATGTCGGTCTCGACCACCACGCGCGCGCCTCGACAGGGTGAGCACAACGGCATCGACTACCACTTCACGAGCGCCGAAGACTTCATCGCGCGAAGGGATCGCGGTGAATTTCTGGAGTGGGCCCGGGTACACGATAACTTCTATGGAACCTCGAAAGCCTGGATCGAGACCCAGCTGAGCGAGGGTACAGACATCCTGCTCGACATCGACTGGCAGGGCGCGGCGCAGATTCGAGCCCGCTTTCCACAAGCCGTGGCCGTTTTCATTGCGCCTCCTTCGATGCAGGCCCTGCGCGAGCGCCTGACCGCCCGCGGGAAGGACGCTCCCGAGGTGATCGAGCGGCGTCTGGCCGCTGCACAAGGCGAGCTTGCTCACGCAAAAGATTGCCAATATGTTATTGTGAATCAAGATTTTGCAGCCGCAGCAGCCCAGTTGTGCAGCATTCTCGATGCTCTGCGTTGCAGCTATCACCGTCAGCGCAGTCGGCACCGAACGCTCTTCACCGAGCTGGGCATGTAAGCTGCTCACCTTCTCCTCTTCCGTGCTTCACACCCGTTTCGGTGGTCTGCACGAGCTTTTTTCTGTTCTGGAGCGTTTTGCCATGGCCCGCATCACCGTCGAAGACTGCCTGAAACAGATCCCCAACCGCTTCGAGCTGACGCTGGCAGCGACCTATCGTGCCCGTATGCTGGCCCAGGGCCACACGCCCAAGATCGAGTCGCGCGACAAGCCGACCGTCACGGCGCTGCGCGAGATCGCATCGGGCAAGGTGGGCATCGAAATGTTGCGCCGGGTTCCGACCTGAGGCAGACGTCTTCCCTGACAGAATCCGCGATCGGACTTCAACCACCCACTGCACACTGACCCGGTGAGGGCCGCATGAAGCCCACCGTACTGGCCCGCCGCTCGGACAGCCCCTCTGCAACCCAGGGTGCGTTCGCGGCGCCCGTTGACGAGCGTGGCATTGTCTCGGTCGCCGAACTCACCCGTCTGGCCTCGGCTTATCTTGGCGAAGATGATCTGAAGCGCGTTCGCGAGGCCTACAGGTTCTCCGACTCCTCGCACCTGGGGCAGTTCCGCTCCAGTGGTGAACCCTACATTTCCCATCCGATTGCGGTCGCCGAGATCTGTGCGTCCTGGCGGCTCGACGCCGATGCGCTCATGGCGGCACTGCTGCATGACGTGATGGAAGACTCGGGTGTCGCCAAGGCGCAGATGATCGAGCGCTTCGGGGTCCCGGTGGCCGATCTGGTCGATGGATTGTCCAAACTGGACAAGGTCGAATTCGCCAGCCGGGAGCAGGCCCAGGCCGAGAGTTTTCGCAAGATGCTCCTGGCCATGGCTCGCGATGTCCGGGTCATTCTCATCAAACTGGCCGATCGGCTCCACAACATGCGCACGCTGGGCGCCGTCGAGCGCAGCAAACAGCGACGCGTGGCGAGCGAAACGCTGGAAATCTATGCGCCGATTGCTGACCGCCTGGGCCTCAATGAGCTCTTTCGTGAGTTGCTCGACCTGTCGTTTCGCAATTTGCATCCGTTTCGGTATGCCACGCTGAGCAAGGCGGTCAAGGCAGCGCGTGGCATGCGACGCGAGGGCTTTGGAAAGACCCTTGATGCCGTGAGCAAGTCCCTGCGTCAGATGGGGCTGAGCGCCGAAATCATCGCCCGCGAGAAGGCCTTGTGGGCGATCTACAGCAAGATGCAGGACAAGCGCCTGAGTTTTTCGCAGGTCATGGATGTCTATGGCATACGGCTGCTGGTCAATGGTCTGCCCGATTGTTATCTGGCGCTTGGCGCCTTGCATCAGGCCTTCAAACCGATTCCCGGTCGATTCAAGGACTACATCGCCATTCCCAAGGTCAATGGCTATCAGTCGCTGCACACCACGGTCGTGGGCCCACATGGCACGCCGGTCGAGTTCCAGATCCGAACCCGCAACATGCATCAGGTGGCGGAGGCGGGTGTCGCGGCGCATTGGCTCTACAAGGCTGACAAGGACACCTTCACTGACCTCCAGAAGCGTACGCACCAATGGCTGAAGTCCCTGCTCGACATTCAGCACCAGACCGGCGATTCACTGGAGTTCATCGAGCATGTCAAGGTTGATCTCTTTCCAGATGCGGTTTACGTCTTCACGCCCAAAGGCCAGATCAGGGCCCTGCCCCGTGGCGCCACGGCGATCGACTTTGCCTACAGCGTTCATACCGATGTCGGAAACCAGTCGGTTTCGGCCCGCATCAATGGGCAGCCCGCGCCGCTCAAAACCGAATTGCACAACGGCGACGTGATCGAAATCCTGACCGACCCTCAGGGCCGTGCCAATGCCAGCTGGCTCACTTTTGCCCGCACCGGCAAAGCTCGAGCCGAGATCCGTCACTTCCTGCGCACCGCCGAGCATGACGAATCCACCGAACTCGGACGCAAACTGCTGGAGCAAGCCATGGCAGGTCTGTCGATCGATCACTCGGCCGTCCCGCAGCAGGTGCTCGAGAAGGTGGCACGCGACATGGGAGCCCGTGACCTCGATGAGCTGCATGTCGATCTGGGGCTGGGCCTGCAACTGGCACCCGTGGTTGCCCGTACGCTGTCACTGGAACTCAGCGGCAAGCCCTCGCTGGCTGCGCTTGCCGCGCGACCGGTTCCGCTGGTGATTCATGGGGCCGAAGGCAGTGCCGTGCAGTGCTCAGCCTGCTGTCATGCCCTGCCCGGTGATGAAATCATCGGTCATATGCGCGGCGGACACGGCCTGCAAGTGCATCGGGCCGAGTGCGAACAGGCCGCACGCCAGCGGGGCAAAGATGCTGAGCGCTGGATCGAACTCGAGTGGGCCGAAGAGATTCAGGGCCTTTTTCGGACCCTGATCGAGGTTCAGGTCCAGGATCAGCCTGGCGCGTTGGCCCGGGTGGCGGCCGAGATCGCCGCGAGCGAGGCCAACATCGTCAATGTGGCCATGGATGAAGACGCTGACCGACTCGCCGTGTTGCGCTTCACCCTTCAATTGACCAATCGCCACCATCTCGCCCGGGTTTTCAGGCAAGTCCGAAGGCTGAGCGAGGTCACCCGGCTCTCAAGGCTCTGAGTCGGCCCCATCAGCGGCTTGGGCTTGGGCGTGGGCATAGCTCACCGACAGAATCTCGAGATCCAGCGGCCCTGAAGGCGTACTCAAAGAGACGGAGTCACCCTCGCGAGCCTTGATCAGGGCCCGTGCCACCGGCGAGATCCAGCTGATGAGCCCCTGCAGAGGGTCGACTTCATCAACGCCCACGATCCGGATGCAGCGCTCCACGCCATCGGATTGCAAGTAACGCACGGTCGCACCAAAGAAGATCTGGTCGTTGCCAAGCTGCTGCGCAGGATCCACCACTTCGGCGATATCAAGCCGCTTGGTCAGAAAACGAATGCGTCGATCGATTTCCCTCAACCGCTTCTTGCCGTAGAGGTAATCGCCGTTCTCCGAGCGGTCACCATTAGACGCAGCCCACGACACGATACGAACCACTTCAGGCCGCTCGACATCCAGCAGGTGCAGCAACTCCGCTTTCAGTCGGGCATGCCCCTGGGGCGTGATGTAGTTGCGTCCGGCAGGAACCGCCAGGGCCTGTTCGGCTGGATCGTCATTTTCTTCATCGTTTTCGCGAACAAATGCCTTGTTCATGGTTCAAACCGGTTCCAGGATAAGGGGGTCGGGGACATTCGACCCCTTTGTAGCGTGAATTCTGCTGCTGATCGGCGCACAAGCTCCGCTGGTCGCACATCCGAACCGAACCGATCAGAGCCCTCGATACTGGAACCATGAACGCACCCCTGTCCAAGGCACACCTCCAAATGCTCCAGGAAATGCATGACTCCCTGTCTGACTGGTCTGGCGACATGCTGCGCCTGGATGGCACTGAATGGGCATTGCTCGAATACCAGTGGATGTCTCGCGCCCCGTGCACCTTGACGGCGAGCCAGCGTGAGGCCGTGGCCGAGATTCTGGAGAGCGGGCTTGCCGACATCGCCGCCTGCCGTCCGATGCAGGTTCGCCCCCGGACCACTCTGGCCGGGCTTGCCGCGTAGGCTTTCCGGCGCGCCGGCGCGATCGGGTCCAGCCTGTGCTTCAGCCTGACTGACACCTACCGGGCCCGATGCCTGCGAACGTCAGGATCAACGCCCGGCAATCGCCATTTGTCCGATCAGCACTGACCCTGATCTCACAGCGCCACGTTGTACCTCGTCGGTACCCACTGCAGCGAGATCGGCGAACATGTCCTTCAGATTGCCCGCGATGGTGATCTCTTCGACGGGGTACTGAATCACGCCACGCTCCACCCAGTAGCCGCTCGCACCGCGTGAATAATCGCCCGTGACGGTATTGATACCGTGGCCGAGCAACTCGGTCACGAAGAGGCCTGTGCCCAGCTTTCGCAGCATCGCACGCAGGTTATCCGTTGACTGGGTCTGCCGACTGATCAGCCTCAGTCCGTGCGCGCCCCCGGCATTGCCGGTCGTCTTCATGCCGAGTTTGCGCGCCGAGTAGCTCGACAGAAACCAGCCCTCCAGTACGCCCCCGCGAACCACCGAGCGAGCCCGCGTGGCGACTCCCTCGTCGTCAAAGGGCGTACTGCCCAGAGCGCCCGGCACATGCGGCTCCTCGACAATGTCGATGTGAGGCGCAAAGACAGACGTACCCAGCGCATCGAGCAGAAAGGTTGCGCGCCTGTAGAGTGCGCCTCCACTGGCAGCACCTACAAAGCTGCCCAGCAGACCGCAGGCCAGCGGCGCCTCGAACAGCACGGGCGCCTTGCGTGAAGTGAGTGGTGCGGCGCCCAGCCGCGAGAGCGCACGCTGCGCGGCATAACGACCAACGGCCTCGGGGCGGGCCAGTCCAGCCTCGCTGCGCGCGGCCGAGTACCAGTCGTCGCGCTGCATCGTGCGGCCCTTGCGCGCAATCGGTGCGCACGAGATGTAATGACGGCTGTATGGAAAGCCTGCCATGAACCCCAGGCTGTTCGCTGAAATGAAGTGACCATGACTGGCCGACACGCCCGCGCCCTCGGAGTTGCGAATCGCGGGATCGACGGCAAACGCAGCTGCCTCCATGCGTTGCGCGATCTCGACCGCCTCATGGGTCTGTATGGCCCAGGGATGGAAGAGGTCCAGATCATGATGACCGGTGAAGAGCGTGTCGGGATCCGGCAGGCCCGCGAAGGGGTCCTCACCCGTGAATCGCGCGATCTCCCAGGCGGCACGGACCGTACGTGCGATCGCAGCAGCCGAAAAGTCGCTGGTGCTGGCATGCCCCCGGCATGCGCCCAGGTGAACGGTGACACCCAGCCCCTTGTCTCGGGTCTGCTCGATGGTCTCGATGCCGCCCTTTCGCACATTGACCGACAGACCCGAACTCTCACTCACATCGACTGCGGCGGCACTGGCACCCAGCGCTTTGGCCTGCTGCAAGACATCCTGGGCGAGGTCCTCGAACTGGGAACGGGAGTAATCAAACATGGAGGGAGTGCTTTTCGGGTTCTTGAAGCGGTGATCGATCGGGGACGAAGGCAGCCCTGCGACGGTCTGTTCAGGGGTTTCGGCCTATCATAGCAACCCCATGAACCGCCCTGCCCCTTCGACCCACACCGCCCCTGAGCCGGCCCAGGACCTTGAGGATCTGGGCCCGAGCAAGTCGCAGCGCAAGCGCGACAGTCACGCCCTGCAAGCCCTGGGCGAGCGTCTGGTCGGGCTGCCCGAAAGCCGCCTGGCGGCCCTTGATCTTCCTGATGACCTTCGCGATGCGATCGCACTGGCGCGCAGGATCACGGCCCATGAAGGGCGTCGGCGCCAACTACAATATGTCGGCAAGCTCATGCGGAGGATCGACCCCAGCGATATCGAGGCTGCTCTGGGGCACGACGATGAACGACATCGCGCAGAAACCGCCGTCATGCATGCCGCCGAGCGGTGGCGTGATGCATTGATTGCCGACCCCAAGCGACTTTCGGAATTTGTGACCCGATACCCGCAGGCGCTGGCCCGCGACCTTCACCCCCTGATCCGATCGGCCTGTACGGAGCACAGTAAAGGCCAGCGTGGCCGCCATTTTCGTGACCTCTATCGGGAGTTGCGCCAGGTGCTGCTCAATCACAGCGGATTGGGCGCATCGAATGCCCAGGCGCAGGCAACAGACACTTCGCCTGTAGCGATTCCCCCCGGTGCAGAGCCCTCGTACTGACAGCACACGTCCATGACTTCTCCCGTGCCGCAACTCCCCCGACTGGCCACACTGGAGCACCCGCTGCGCGTGGGTCTCGTGTCGATTTCAGATCGCGCCTCAAGGGGCGGCTATCAGGATGCGGGCATACCCGCCCTGCAGGATTGGCTCAACCAGACCCTCCTGACGCCCTGGGTTGGCGAGCAGAAGTTGATCCCCGATGAGCAGCCCCTGATCGAGGCCACTCTGTGCGAATTGGTCGATACGCTCGGCTGTCATCTGGTCCTCACCACAGGAGGGACAGGGCCGGCGCTGCGCGATGTCACCCCCGAGGCCACGCTGGCTGTGGCCCACAAGGAAATGCCAGGCTTTGGCGAGCAAATGCGTCAGATCAGTCTGAATTTCGTACCGACCGCGATCCTCTCGCGCCAGGTGGCCGTCATTCGGGCCGGTGCACTCATCATCAACCTGCCGGGACAACCCAAGTCGATTCGCGAAACCCTCGAAGGCCTCAAGGACGCCGAAGGTCACAGCCTGGTTCACGGCATCTTTGCGGCGGTGCCTTATTGCCTCGATCTGATCGGCGCCCCGTACATCGAGACTCGCGATTCGATCTGCAAGGCCTTCAGACCCAAGAGCGCGCCGCAGCCCCTGCGTGGCTGACGCAGGCCGACCGGGTTGGAGCGAAAAGACCGTGGCACAGACCACAGGGCCATTGATCGTCAAGCGCACCGGTCAGAGACGACGGCACTCCATGACGCCGCTCACATTACGAACCACCGTGAGGGTGCGTGAGAGTTGCGGGGCTCCAGAGACCTCGACCGTGAACTGCATCTGGGCGGTTCCATCGCGACTGAGCGTGCGAACGGCCGTCACATTGATCCGGTCGCGCGCAAAGACCTCGGTAATGTCGCGCAACAGACCCTGTCGATCACGGGCCCGCAGCAGCACATCCGCGGGATAGGTTGCAGCCGCATCGCCCCAATCCGCTTGCAGCATCCGTTCGGGCGACTTGCGCAGCATCTCGGTCAGCGATTTGCATCCCTGCCGATGCACCGATACACCGCGGCCCCGGGTCACGAATCCGGTGATTGCATCCGGTGGGATCGGACGACAACAACGGGCCAGCTGGGTCATCAGAAAATCCACCCCGACAACCAGAACGCTGCTGCCCGGCGCGCCGGCTGAACGTCCTGCCCGCCCAATGCGTTGCAGCGCCTCCGCATCGGCAGACTGCGCCCGCTCGGCTTCAGCCGCACGCAGTGCATCAAAGGCTTGGCGAGCACCGTCGGCCTGCGTTCTAGCGGGATCAACGGGTAAGCGAATCGCCTCTTCCAGAGCTCGCGGTCCGATTTCTTCGCGCGCGACGGCCAGAAACAATTCCAGAGGTGATGCCACGCGTAATCGGCGCGCCAGTTCATCGAGCGCCAGAGCGGTACGGCCTTCACGCTGCAACACCCGCTCGACTCGCGCCCGCCCCTCATCGGAGTCTCGCTCCGTATCAAGCGCATTGAACCACTGCCGGACCTTGGCTCGGGCCCGTTGGCTGCGCAGGAAATTCAATTGCGGGTTGAGCCAGTCGCGCGAGGGTCCCTCGGGCTTTGCGCCCTGGCGAGCGACCATGATCTCCACCGTCTGCCCCGTCTTGAGCTCGGTATTGAGCGGCACCATATGGCCATCGACTCGGGCCCCCCGGCATCGATGACCCAGGCCGGTATGCACACGGTAAGCAAAGTCGATGGGAGTTGAGCCCTGAGGCAACTCCACCACGCGTGCCTCGGGAGTCAGGGCGTAGATCTGGGCATCCGGCCCCGTGCTGGTGGTAGCCACCTTGCCACCCAGCGTCGCCCCCACCTCCTGCTGCCACATCAGCAGCTGTCGCACCCACTGCACGGGCGAAGTGCCCTGAGCAATCTCCTGAGCGCGCACGGCCGACGCCCCCGCCAGACCGGTCGAGGTCTCCTTGTAGCGCCAATGAGAGGCGACGCCAAATTCGGCATGCTGATGCATGGCACGAGTACGGATCTGCACCTCGAAGGGCTTGCCGTCCTCAGCCGTAACCACCGTGTGCAAAGACTGATAACCATTGGGTTTGGGTCGGGCGATGTAGTCATCGAACTCCCGTTCGACCGGCACCCACATCTGGTGAACCAGCGCCAGCACGGCATAACAATCCCGAACCTCATCCACCAGCACTCTGAATGCCCTCAGGTCCTGCAGATCGTCAACCGCCAGTCCCTTGGAGCGCATCTTGTTGTGAATGCTGTAGATGTGCTTGGGCCGCCCACTGACTTCGGCCCGAATGCCTTGCGCCTGCAAGGCCTGCTGCAGGCGAGCGGTCGCCTCCCGGATGAAGGTCTCGCGCGCGCTGCGTCGCTCCTCCAGTGAGCGGGCGATACTTCGATACAGATCGGGCTCAAGAAACCGAAAGGCCAGATCCTCCAGCTCCCATTTGAGTTGTCCCAGGCCAAGCCGGTTGGCCAGGGGAGCGAGAATCTCAAGGGTTTCTCGGGCTACCGCAACCGGGGCCACCTGACGGACTGCTGCATGGTGGCGCAAGGTCTGCAGCCGCGACGAAAGCCGAAGCAAAACCACCCGGATGTCGCTTGCCATGGCCAGAGTCATGCGACGCAAGGTTTCGAGCTCATCTCCAGTGGCCAGGCCACTGCGCAGCAGATTGAGATCACGCAGCCTCAGCAACTGCCGCATGCCGTCGACCAGCACCTTGACCTCATCGCCAAAACGATCAGACAGCTCACTCAGAGGTACATCATCCCCCAGACCAAAGAGCAGTGCAGCGATGCGAGTGGGCTCATCGACCCGAAGCTGCTCCAGAATCGCCACGGTGCCTTCCCCGTGAGCAAAGATCCCCTCCCCACTGCTGCCGATGCGTTCGCCTGCGCGAGCCCTGGCCAGGGCCCGAGCCGCCTCAAGGAGGCTGGAGCCCTGGGCCGGCGGCACACGAGCAGACTCGGAATGGATATTCACAGGATGGGGATTCACGATCCACTGATTATAAAATCCGCGCGATGAAATGGCTCTGGCGAACGCGGCGCGAACTGCTGATCGATGAACCCGCATGGCAGTGCCTGCAGAGTGAACTCCCCTTTCTGGCGACACTACCGACAGCGGAGTCCTCGCTGTTGCGTGAACGCATGGCCCAGTTCCTGACCGAGACCACGATCACCGGGGTTCGCGGTCTTCAGGTCTCTGATGCCATGCGCCTTCAGGTTGCATCACAGGCTTGCTTGCCGGTCCTTCGCCTGGGGCTGCAGGCCTACGACCGCTTCTCGGAAGTGATTCTCTACCCGTCGGCTTTCAGCGTTCGTCGTCGCATTGACTCACCCGAAGGAATGGTGACGGAATTCGACGATGTACTGACCGGTGAGGCCATGCCCGGGGGACCTGTGGTGCTGTCCTGGCCCGATACAACCCTTACGGATGAGGCTTGGCCAGGCACGAATCTGGTGATTCACGAATTCGCGCACAAGCTCGACATGGCCAGCGGGCTGCCAGACGGTTGCCCGCCCATGCCTCGGAGCCAGCAAGCGAGCTGGTTCACGACCCTTTCAGAGGCCTTCGAGGCTTTTGCACGCATGGTCGATCGGGTCGAAGCGGCGATCCCGGGTGATATCGACCCTGACTCCGAGGCGGCCGATCCATGGTTCGCCCTGTTGCCACTGGATCCCTACGCAGCAACGGATCTGGCCGAGTTCTTCGCGGTATCGACAGAAAAATTTTTTATCAATCCACAGGCTTTGTGTGCAGAATTTCCGGAACTCTTCGCTGCTTATCGTCAATACTTCGGATTCGTGACCGATCCAACCATGACCGACCAGCCCATCTGACCGGTCATTCTGGGCAAGGCCCCAACCCGATGTTCAAGCTGTTCAATCACTACCTGTCGATTCGTACGCTGCTTCTGGTTGTCCTGGAGGCCGGGGTTCTTTATTACTCGGTGATCATCGGGTTTCAGCTGCGCTTTACCGCGACTGCACTGCCTCTGCCCTATGGCGAAGCGGCGCTGTTCAGTGTGGTGATGCTGATCGCAATGTCGGGCCTGGGCCTGTACCAACCCCATGCTGAAAGGTTTCGCATCACCCTGATGCGACTCTCCCTGGCCTACGCCATCTCCCTGGTCATCAGTTCGGCTATTTTTTACGTATTCCCAGACATCTATCTCGGCCGAGGCGTGATGGCCTTGACCTCGGTCGTGGCGCTGATGGGCATCGTTCTGGTCCGGCTTCTCTTTACCAAAGTGACCGAAATCGGATTGCCCAAACGACGGGTTCTGGTGCTCGGCAATGGCGCCGAAGCCGAGCAGGTGATCCGTCTGTTGCAGCAAGGCGCCTCGGCCCGAAATATCGAGTTCGCCGGCCTCTACCCGGTCAGCCAGGAAACACGCCTTGAGAACAGAACCTCATCCGCGGGCCTAGAAACCCGGGCATCAGATCCTCAAAGTCATGAGGAGCTGATGGCCACGCTTGAGCGCCTGAAGGTCTCGGAAATCGTGATTGCCACGCGCGAACGCAGAGGCGGGGTGCTCCCGCTGCGACAGTTGCTGGAGGCCCGGCTCCAGGGGATTCGCGTGATTGACCTGCATTCGTTCTATGAGCGCGAAGCGGGCATCCTCCCGCTGGATGCGCTTCGAGCGAGCTGGATGATCTTTGCGGGTGGTTTTGATCAGAGTGCCTCGCGCGACGTGGTCAAGCGGATCTTCGATATCGTAGTCGCGCTGTTGTTGCTGGTCATGACCTTGCCCATCATGGCCCTGGCACTGCTGGCCGTCCGGCTTGAGTCGGGCAAGCCGGTTTTTTACTCCCAGATTCGGGTCGGTCAGGGTGGCCGCACCTTTCGTATCGTCAAAATCCGCTCCATGCGTCGCGATGCAGAGGCAGACGGGAAGGCACGATGGGCCAGCACGAACGATGATCGGATCACGCGCGTCGGGGCATTTCTGCGCAAGACCCGCATCGATGAACTGCCGCAGTTATGGGCCGTGCTTCGAGGCGATATGAGTTTTGTCGGCCCAAGGCCGGAGCGTCCGGAATTCGTTCAAAAGCTGCGCGAGCAGGTCCCTTTCTATGACGTGAGACATTCGGTCAAGCCAGGTGTGACGGGTTGGGCGCAGGTTAGGTTCTGGTATGGCGGCTCGATGGAAGACAGCCAGCGCAAGCTCGAATTCGACCTCTACTATGTCAAGAACCACTCGTTTTTCCTCGACCTGCTGATTCTGCTGGAGACGATACAGGTCGTGGCGCTCGGCAAGGGGGCGCGTTGAGCCGCCACCATCCGTTTGCGGCTCATGAAGCCACTCGGTGCAAAGAATGATCGCCGAGCTTGGCTACGGTCTTGCCACCGTCACCTGGGGCACGGCGGGGCTGCTGCTGCTGACGCGCGGCAAACCACCGTCGAGTGCACAGCCGCATGTGTGGCTGATCGCGACCGCTGCCTGCGAATTGCTCTGGGCTTGCAGTGCCCTGCTGCCCACAGAAACAGCGCTTTACCGACCCCTGAGCATTGCATCAGATGCGCTGCGCCCGGCGTTGTTCACCGCGCTCATGCTGATTCTGCTTCGTGAGGCCCAGCCCGCTCGGCTGTTGCTGCTGAGCCTCGGGCTGGCCGGCGCCATTGCCCTCGCTCGGGCGGCAAGCCTCTGGCTGGAATTAGCAGGGTCGATCCAGAACACCCTCGGGCTGATCGCGGCGGTTTATTGCATTCTGTGCGTTGAACAGGTGTATCGCAATGCACTGCCGGAGCAGCGTTGGCTGATCAAGTTTGCCTGCCTGTGCCCGCTTCTGATGTTTGCATTCGAGGGATTCCTTCGGGCAGATGCCCTGCTTTACGGACGGGCTGATCCGAGCCTGATTGCCGCGCAAGGCTATGTCGATGCACTGCTGGCCCCAGTGCTCGCCATCGGTGGCTTACGTCTTCTGCCCTCCCGTCTGAAAGTCCGCTTTTCTCGCGATGCGGCTTTTCATACCGCGACACTGCTGGTCAGTGGCCTGTTTCTGACGGCCATGGCTGCATTGGGCTACGGACTGAGCCTCTTCGGGGCCTCATGGGGCGGCGTATTGCAATGGATCATCCTGTTCGCGGGTGCGACGGCCTTGATCCTGCTGCTTGGATCGGGGCATGTCAGAGCGCAGGTGCGGGTCTGGGTCAGCAAGCATTTTTTCAGCCATCGATACGATTATCGGCGCGAATGGATGCGCCTGACTGGCCTGCTGGCAGGCGCAGAACATGAAGCCGAGAAGGACGCTTCGATCGCATCGCGGGGCCTGCAGGCTCTGGTCGACATGGTTGAAGCCCGAGGCGGACTGCTCTGGACTCAGGATGCATCCGGGGCCTGGGTTCTCAGGGCACGAATCAATGCAGCGCAGGCCCCTGACCTGAGGCTGGATGATCCTGTTCCCGCCTATCTGGGACGCTCCGGATGGATCATGGACATCGACGCCTGGCGCGACGGGCGCACACCCGAGGGGGCACCTGCCCTGGCGCCGTGGCTCAGAACCGACCCGGAGGCTTGGATCCTGATGGCGATCTCCGTTCAGTCTGCACCGGTCGCCCTGGTTCAATTACAGCGTCCCCTGGCCCCAATCCCGATCGACTGGGAGGTCAGGGATCTGCTCAACGCAGCCGGCCAGCAGGTAGCCGGTTTGCTGCGCACCGAGCAGGCCCTGGAATCCCTGGTCCAAGCCCGACAGTTTGATTCATTCAACCGAATGAGTGCGTTTGTCGTTCACGACCTCAAGAATCTCGTTGCGCAACTGGGTCTGATGTTGCGCAATGCACAGCGCCATCGCGACAACCCCGAATTTCAGGCGGACATGCTCGAAACCGTGGCCAATGTACAGGAGCGCATGCAGTCCATGCTGCTGCAATTACGGGCCGGTACTCAGCCCATCGAAGCCGCTCATCCAATCGATCTGGACAGTTGTCTGCGTCGTGCCGTGACCGATCGCTCCTGGCCGGACCCCAAACCTGAACTCGTCATCAGCGCAGGCGATCCGGACCATCCCGCCCTGGAAGGCGCCAGAGTCCTGGGCCATTCGGAACGACTTGAACGCGTGGTCGGGCATCTGATCCAGAACGGCATTGAAGCCGGCGGGTCGGAAGAACCCGTGCGCGTCATTCGTGGTCTTGAAGGCGATGCTGCCGTGATCCAGGTCATCGACAGCGGTTGCGGCATGAGTCAGCACTTCCTGGAGCATGAACTCTTCCGGCCGTTTCGATCGACGAAGGCGCATGGCATGGGCATCGGGGCTTTTGAAAGCCGTGAGTACATCCGCGAAATCGGCGGCGAACTCAGGGTCGTCAGCACCCCTCATCGGGGCAGCACATTCACCATCCGCCTCCCCATCTGCCGGGAAATGACATGAGCAGCGCCCGCCCCATCCTTCTGATGGTCGAAGACGATCGTGGTCTGCAAAAACAGATGCGATGGAGCTTCGATGCCTACGAGGTTGTCTTTGCTGAAGACCACGACAGCGCGCTCGCGGCCATCCGGCGTCACGATCCTGCCGTCATGACACTGGACCTTGGCCTGCCGCCCCATCCCGACACGACCGATGAAGGCTTTCGCATCTTGTCCGCCGCATTGGAGATCAAGCCAGCCCTCAAGGTGATCGCCCTGACCGGGCAGCATGATCGGGCCAATGCGCTGAGAGCGATTGGTCTGGGTGCTTACGATTTTTTTGCCAAGCCGTTTGAGCCCGAGGTTCTGAGCCTCGTCATTGCGCGCGCCTTTCGACTCTCAGAGCTTGAGGCTGAAAACCAGCGGCTCCTGCAGGTACAGGGCACCGAAAGCATTCCGGGGCTGATTTCCCGTGATCCCGTCTTGCTCAAACTGGCCCGACAGATCGAACGACTCGCGCCCACCCAGGCTGGCGTTTTGATCACCGGCGAATCAGGCACCGGCAAGGAAATCATGGCGAGGGCCTTGCACAGTGGGTCTAGCCGCAAGAGCAAGCGATTTGTTGCAATCAATTGCGCAGCCATTCCGGATGCCCTGCTCGAGTCCGAGCTCTTCGGCTACGAAAAAGGCGCTTTTACCGGTGCAGCCCGAACCACCCCAGGCAAAGTCGAGACCGCCGATGGCGGAACGCTCTTTCTGGATGAGATCGGTGATTTGCCCATGGCTCTTCAAGCCAAACTGCTGCGCTTTCTGCAGGAGCGCGTCATCGAACGCATCGGTGGCCGGCAAGAAATTCCAGTCGATGTCCGGGTGGTGTGTGCCACGCATCGGAATTTGCAGGAGCGCATTCAATCGGGCGATTTCAGGGAAGACCTTTATTACCGTCTGAGTGAAATGGTGCTTCATCTTCCGCCCCTGCGTGATCGAACCGGTGACCCCGCACTGCTCGCGCATGCGTTCGTTCAGCGATTTGGCGCGGCGAACGGACGCAGTCGATTGAAACTGAGCGAGGATGCGCTCGATGCGATCGCTCACCACGCCTGGCCAGGCAATGTGCGCGAGCTCGAAAACGCCATCAAGCGGGCCGTCATCATGGCCGACGGCGACAGCATCAAGGCAGATGACCTCGGTCTTGCCGTTGGCACCGAGGTCGTTGTGCCAACCCTGCGGGAGGTTCGTGATGAAGCCGAACGCAACGCTGTTCTGAAAGCAATGGCGCGATCTGACAACAACATCGTCCGTGCAGCGGAATTGCTTGGGGTCAGTCGCCCCACGCTCTACGACCTTCTGAACCGATTCGGCCTTCGATGAACATGATCATGAACAACCGCTTACCTCTGCGCATGGCCTGTATTGCGGGCGCGATCTCCGCAGCGCTTTTTCTCATTGCGTGTTCCGGCGGCAATTCAGAGGCACTGCTGGCCAAAGCGCAAACAGCGCTTGATCAGGAAGACCGCAAAAGCGCCGAGATTCACCTGAAGAATCTGCTTCAGTCTGACCCGCAGCATGTCAAGGGCCGGATGTTGCTTGCGCAACTGCATATGCAGGCCCGCGACGAACGCTCTGCAGCCAAGGAGTGGCAAAGAGCCCTCGACGCCGGGGCCGATGTAGAGACTGTCTTGCCGAAGCTCCTGGCTTCATTGCATGGATCGGCCAACTTTAAAGATATGATCGCGGCCGCCGATCGCTATCCCGTCAAGACCGAAAGTGCACGGGCTGAAGTCCTCTACTGGCGAGGGCAAGCGCTCTGGCAGGAACGCAAGCCCGATGAGGCCAAACAGCGGTTCAATGAAGCGCTCGCGGTTCGCACCGATCATCATCCCTCCCGCCTGGCCCTGATCCGGATGCAGGTGTACCAGGACCCTGCTGCGGCCCGAAAGGCGCTCGACGCATTGCTCGAGCAGTCACCCAAGATGGCGGATGCGCTGCTGCTGCGCGCGGACTACGCGATCGCAGAGCGCGACTCTCCTCTGGCGGAGCAATTGCTTCGCAGGGCCATGAGCTCAGAACCCCGGAATCTGCAAGTCCGGGTCAGGCTGATTACGCTGCTGGCCGAACAGAAGAAGTTCAAGCAGGCGGAGGCTGAGTATGAGGGTCTGATTGGCACTGCGCGCAATTCCGTTCTCACCCTCATGATGCGTGTGCTGCTTGACTACCGACAGGACCGCCTGAAAGTGGCTGCCGACGGGATCGACCAGGTCATCAAGGGCGCAGCAGATTACGTACCTGCACTGATTCTGGGTACCCAGATCGCACTGTCCCGCGGAGAACTCGAAAAAGCCGACCAGATGGCGCGCCGCGTCTCTGAACTCAATGAAGGATCCGTCGCGGGTCTTCGTCTTCAGGCTGCTGTTGCGCTGGCACGCAACGAACCCGACAAAGCGCTCCAGATCGCCCGCTCCCGGATTGATCGTGGCCAGGAAGATCCTGGACTACTGGCCTTGGCCGGAGAGGCCTCGTTACGCCGCAATGATCTTCCCAGTGCCCTTGATTTCCTGTCCCGTGCAACGCGCGCTGAGCCCGATGATGCCTCCATGCGAACCGCGCTGGGCGT
>Ga0315905_10001598_pt1 | contig 24215 bp, 17 predicted proteins | sample LakEriMetagenome_5_FD_203522 | JGI IMG/M metagenome (GOLD analysis project Ga0315905, IMG submission 203522) | Freshwater fungal communities from buoy surface, Lake Erie, Ohio, United States - Buoy 4 MA121 | ecosystem: Environmental > Aquatic > Freshwater > Lake | place: USA: Lake Erie, Ohio...
CCCGCCCCGCCACCGGTCGCTGCACGCCCCTTCCGGGGCTGCTGCGTTCGGCATCGCTACGCTCGCCTCACTTCGCAGCCCCGGAAGGGGCGTGCAGAGCAAGGCCAAAGCCTTTTACAGAACAATCCTTACACCCCCGGGGCCCGAGCCTGTTCACCATTCTTTCGTTTCTGGAATATGAATACGGCATCTTCCACCCCATCGGCGGCTGCGGCGCGATCACTGCGGCCATTTTCCCGGCCGGATGGGCGCTGAAAAATGATTATCCGCAGGGAAAGACCTGCATTTGACAAGTTTTTTTCTTTGATTACCCTCGCGGCCCCAATCATTCCGCCGGTGCCCTCACTGGCACCAACCGCATTTACCGCACATGCCCGAAATCCAAGTCAAAAAAGGAGAGCCGATTGATCGCGCCCTCAAGCGCCTGAAGACCAAGATCGAAACCGAAGGAGTTCTCGAAGAGTTCCGCCGCCGCCGTCAGCACGAGACGCCGACCGAGCGCACCAAGCGCAAGGCCCGCAGCGCCGCCAAGAAGAAGAACCTAAAGTACCGCTTCGTGCCGTAGGTCGAGCGGCACACGCCCATTTTTCCCGAAGAAGCCCCGGAAGACCTCCGGGGCTTTTTAATTCCCGGGGCGAATCTTTTACCTGCACGGCGGCGGTGAATGTGTAAGACTCGCCCCGTCCGCTGCGAATTTAGCTACCGGTCCCTGAATCACCCATCACCCAACCAGGCTTATGCCAGAATTCGACACTCCGAACCCTTCACCCGTTCCGGCCCCCGCTCCCGCGCACGTCGCCACCTCGCCAGAGGAGCGCCACCCGCACAGCCTCGTCATCCGGATTTGGCCGAATGTGCCGATCCTCTACCCGATGGCCATCGCGGCGCTGCTCTGCGGCATCTGCAGCCTCATGTTTGGCTTCGACCGGGAACTGAACCGCATCGCCACCAAGCCGGCCATCAGCCAGAGCGCTCCGGCGCAGAGCGGTGTGGCCATTCAGGACTCCAACAAGACGTGGACGGTGATCGATGGCGACAAAGTGTTCGTGACCGCGGACCCGGACAAGATCGCCGGAAAGATCCAGGCTGGGCAGGTCATCGCGCTTATCTTCCTCGCGGCGCTGGCTTACACACTCATCGTGTTGTGCACGGACATCGTGCTGACCTGGGCGCTGCTGGGGCTCTTCACCGGGGTCATCCTCGCGTTGATCCTGTTCATCGTGAATATCTACCATCCGTTCCTGCCAGGGCTCTTCAGCTTCCTCGGCAGCTTCACTCCGGTGGCGAATGCGCAGTTCTATTTCGCCATCTTCCTCATCTGGGGCGTGCTGATGATCGGCGGCATCATTTACTCGCGCTTCCACTATGTGAAGATCGAATCCAACGAAGTCGTGTTGGTGGGCGGCGTGCTGGACAAGCGCAAGCGTCTCTCCTCGATGCGGATGCAGTACACGAAGGAAATCTGCGACGTGTTTGAATACTACCTGCCCTTCGTGCGCAGCGGGCGTCTCATCCTCCGCTTCCCGCAGGAGGCCGAGCCGGTGATCATCGACCACGTCATGAATGTGGACAAAGTCATCGCCAAGCTCGACCACGTCACCGCTACACTCCAGGTCGCTCCGGAGGATCACCACGAAGCCTCCGCCTAACCGCCTGTGTCTGGAATCATCGTTAAACCACGCTCCCGCATTTTTCACGGCCACGAATGGGTCTATGCAGCGGAGATTCATAAAGTCTTCGGCAACCCGGAACCCGGCGGCATCGTCTCGTTGAAGGACTTCAAGGACCGGCCGCTCGGCACGGCGATTTACAATCCGAAGTCGCAAATCGTGGCCCGGCGTTTCTCGCGCCACAAGGAAACGCTGGACCTGGAGTTCTTCGTGCGCCGACTGAATCGAGCCAGGGCGCGCCGCGAGCGGATGCCAGGGATGGACCTCTCGCTCTGCCGGGTGGTCTGGAGCGAAAGCGACGGCATGCCCGGCGTGGTGGTGGACCGCTACGGCCCGCACTTTGTCGTGCAGACGCTCACTCTGGCCATGGACATGCGAAAGGACCTGCTCACCCAGGCCATCGTGCAAGTCTTCAACGCGGAAAGCGTGATCGAGCGTAACGACAGCCCGATCCGCATCGCCGAAGGTCTGGAGCAAGTCACCGGCGTGCTGCATGGGAAGGCGCCGGAACCATTCCGCGTCGCCACGACCACAGGCAGCTTCCTCATCGACCCCATCGGTGGGCAAAAGACGGGCATTTATCTTGATCAGCTCGACAACTACCGCGAGGCCGGCACGCGTGCCGCCGACCGGCGGGTGCTCGACTGCTTCTGCAACCAGGGCGGCTTTGCGCTCGCCTGCGCCGCCGCCGGAGCGGTCCGCGTCACGGCCGTAGATGTCAGTGAATCCGCCATCGCCACCGCCCGGGCGAATGCCGAGGTCATGGGCGTGGCCGACCGCATTGAGTTCATCGTCGCGAATGTCTTCGATTATCTCAAAGCCCAGGAATCCGCTGGGGCGACCTGGGATTACATCATTCTCGACCCGCCGTCGTTCACCCGGAACAAGAAGTCCGTGGGCGATGCGCTGCGCGGCTACAAGGAAATCCATCTGCGCGCCCTCAAGATGCTGCCGAACAACGGTTATCTCAGCACCTACTGCTGCTCGCACCACGTGAGCACCGGGGAGTTCCGCTCGGTCATTCACGAGGCGGCTGTGGATGCCAAGAAAACGCTCTGCCAGGTCGGCTTCCACCAGCAGCGGCTGGACCACCCGATCCTCTCCACCGTGCCGGAAACGGAATACCTCCGCGGTTACTCTTACGAGTTGCTGGGCGCGTTCTAATCGCCGCGTGACGCGGGGCGCATCCCGTGCCAGCATCCCGGCATGGCTGAACTGACGAAACTCACGCAACAACTCGACACGGAGCTGAACATCCGTGCCATTCCCGACTACTCCGGCGCGCTCAACGGTCTGCAGCTGGAGAATTCCGGACCGGTGCGCCGCATCATCGCGGCAGTGGACGCCTGCCTGCCAGTGGTGCAGGCGGCAGCATCGCGGCCGGGGCCATCCCTGCTGCTGGTGCATCACGGGATGTTCTGGAGCGGTGCCCGGTGCGTGACCGGCAGTGTGTATGCGAAACTACGCACGGCCATGCAAGCGGATCTCGCCATCTACAGCGCGCATCTGCCGCTGGATGTTCATCCGCGCTTTGGCAACAATGCGCTCCTCGCCAATGCGCTGGGCATTGTGAAGACCGAACCGTTCTTCGACTTCAAAGGCCTCAAGGCCGGCCTGCGGGCGACGGTGAATCTCACGCGCACCGCGTTGCACAAACGCCTCGCCTCCGCAGTTGGCGGGCCGGTGCATCTGTGTCCCGGTGGACCGGAAAAAGTGCGCCAGGTGGGCATCATCACCGGCGGGGCCGGGTCGGAAATCGCCGCCATCGCCGCCAGCGGCGTGGACACGTTCATCACCGGCGAGGGACCGCACTGGAGCTACACCGCCGCCGAAGAACTGGGCGTGAATCTCTTTTACGGCGGCCACTACGCCACGGAGACCTTTGGAGTGAAGGCCGCTGCCCAGTGGCTCGCTGCGAAGCACAAGCTGCCGTGGGAATTCATTGATCATCCGACTGGTCTCTAGCCTGTTTCCGGAATGCGGAGGGACCGCCGGCGGTGACCGGGCGCGGGGCCGCATTTTTGCGCGATTCCCTTTGCCCGGGGCGTGAAGCGCAGCACGGTCGGGTCCTGTTTCACCCCATTCGCTGACGCTTTCGAATTCCATGCTCACCATCGCCGGCCGCACCTTTCGCTCCCGCCTCATGACGGGCACAGGCAAATTCGCCTCACCCGAACTCATGCGCGATGCGCTCGACGCCAGCGGCTGTGAAATCGTCACTGTGGCCCTGCGGCGCGCCGACCTCACAGGGAAAGGCGACCCCTTCGCGAACATCCTCGATTTCATTGATCCCGCGAAGTATCTGCTGCTGCCTAACACGAGCGGAGCGAACACTGCTGAGGAGGCGGTGCGCCTGGCGCGTCTCGCCGTGACCGCCGGTCTGCCCAACTGGGTGAAGCTGGAGATTCATCCGGACCCGCGCTATCTGCTGCCGGATTCTATCGAGACACTGAAGGCCGCAGAGATTCTGGTGAAGGAAGGGTTCACGGTGCTGCCATACATCAATGCCGATCCGGTGCTGGCCAAACGCCTTCAGGAAGTGGGCACAGCCACCGTGATGCCGCTAGGCTCTCCCATTGGCTCGAATCAGGGGCTGACGACGCGGCGGCAGATAGAGATCATCATCGAACAGGCGACCGTGCCCGTGGTAGTGGATGCCGGCATTGGTGCCCCCAGCCATGCGGCCGAGGCCATGGAAATGGGCGCATCGGCGGTGCTGGTGAATACGGCTATTGCTGCCGCGGCGGACCCGGTGCGCATTGCCCGTGCATTTCGTATGGCGGTGGAAGCTGGCCGTGAAGCCTGCGAGGCCGGCTTGCCCGCGCGAATTTATACCGCCAGTGCGACCAGTCCGCTCACGGGGTTTCTGAACGGGTAATCCTCTCCTGAGTCATGACTGAAGAATCCGTCCCCACACCTGAAGGCCAGTCGTCTGATGCCGCTTCGTCGCGCAGCCGCTGGGTGCTCTGCTTGCTAGTGGTAGCGCTGGCGGCTGCCGGTGCCGGTGGTTACTGGTTCTGGCAGAAGCATGAGCAGGAGAAAGCCTGGTTGGAGGAATGGGCACGCGCGCAGAAAGGCCTCGCACCCTCCGGCGGCAAGTACTTCGCCGAGCGCAAAGTCATCGAAGTGCCGCTGTTCCTTCAATCCGATCCCGTCTGGGGCAGCAATCTCCTGGGGCCATCCGCCACGGACACGCTGGCCTCGCACGGCTGTGCCGTAGCCTCGGCGGCTATGGTGCTGGCTTCCTACGGCGTCGATACCGATCCGCAGCGGCTCAATGACTATCTTCTCCTGAACAACGGCTACACGCCGGAGTCGTGGATCAAATGGGAGGTCGCCGCGACCTTGAGCCCTGAGAAGGTGCGCTTTGTTTACGAAAACGATCCCTCCTACAAGCTTCTCGACGAGAACCTGGAGCGGCGAAATCCGGTCATCGTAAGGCTCCGCTATCCGCCACCTTCCAGCATCACGCACTTCGTGGTGGTTTGCGGCAAGCAGGGCTATGATTACCTCATTACCGATCCCGGAGCCGCTGGCAGGAAGGGCGTGTATCCGCTCAAGGACTTTGGCAGCAAGATTGAAGCACTGCGGTATTATGAGCCGGTAAAGGCCGCGGGATCGTAAGTGTTGGTGGCATGCAAGTGCCGGCGGCAATTGTGCGTTTTGTAAGCCATTCTCCGACTCATGCGCATCATCCATCTCACGCCTGGCACCGGGAACTTCCACTGCGGGAGCTGTCACCGGGACAATCACCTCATAAAAGCCCTGCGGCAGCGCGGGCATGAAGTGACCATGGTGCCGCTCTATCTACCGCTGGTTACCGACGGTGAGCCGGCTAGCCCGGAGCTGCCGGTCTTTGCCGCAGGCATCAATCTATTCCTCAAGCAGAAGCTGCCGTTCTTTCGCCGTGCGCCGCGCTGGCTGCACCGCTGGCTGGATTCCCCGCGCATGCTCCTGCGGGCCGCAAAGCGGGTGGGAATGACCAGTCCGCGGCAGCTGGGGGAGATGACGGTGGAGAGCTTCCGCGGTGTGAGTGGAAAGCAGGCGGAGGACTGGCAGCGTCTGATCGACTGGATTGGCCATACGGAGAGGCCGGACATCCTGTCGCTTTCCAACGGCCTGCTCAACGGGCTCGCCGTGACCGTCAAACGCGACCTCGGTATGCCCGTGGTGTGCAGCCTGCAGGGCGAGGACTCTTTTCTCGATACGCTGCCCGAGCCTTTCCGGAGTGAAAGTTGGGACCTCTTCCGCGCGAACAGCAGCGCGGTGGACTGCTATGTGGCCACCAGCGGCTATTATGCTGACACAATGAGCCGGCGTCTTGCCCTGGATGCGGAGAAACTCGTGTGTGTGAAGAACGGTCTCGATTTGTCAGGCTACACACGGCAGGCTACCCCGCCGGAGCCCCCAGTGGCGGGATTCCTCGCGCGTCAAATTGCCGGCAAGGGGCTGCATACGCTGGTGGATGCCTTTATTCTGCTGGCGGGCAAGCTGCCGGCGGTGCGTCTGTCCATCGCCGGAACGGTCACGGATGCGGACCGGAAATTCATCGCGCTGCAGCAACAGAAGCTGAAGGCTGCCGGTGTGTGGGACCGCGTGCTCTGGCGGGAAAACCTCAGCGTGGAGGAGAAAGTGGAGCACTTCCGTTCGCTGACGGTGCTGAGTGTTCCGGCAGCTTATGGTGAGGCCTTTGGGCTCTATGTGGTGGAGTCGCTGGCGTGTGGCGTTCCCGTGGTGGAGCCGGATCACGCGGGCCTTGGCGAACTCGTGCGCGCCACCGGTGGCGGCCTGCTGTGTGCGCCGGACGATCCTGCTTCGCTCGCGTCCAAACTGGAGGAAATGCTAACGAACGCAGACCTGCGGCAGTCGTTCGCTGATGCCGGCTATACGTCGGCGCACCGGGATTTCACGGCGGCGCGGATGGCGGCGGATTTTGAATCCGTTTGTCAGCGCGTTCTCGCGCATCGCTGAGTCTTGCTCAGGCGAACAGCTTTTTGAATGCCTCTCCCTCGTTCAGTGTCGGACGTTCCGGTCGGCCTTTGTAGCGGTAGACCAACTCCATGTTATCGAGCCCGAGTGCGTGGAGAATGGTGGCATGAAGATCATGAACATGGAGCCGGTCCTCCACCGCGTGAAGTCCCAGGTCATCCGTCGAGCCGATTATCTGCCCGCCCTTCGTACCGCCACCGGCCATCCACATGGTGAAGCCCCAGGGATTGTGGTCGCGGCCGTCGCCTTTTTCGCTTTGCGGCGTGCGGCCGAATTCACCACCCCAGACCACCAGCGTTTCATCCAGCAGTCCGCGGACTTTGAGGTCCTTGAGCAGTCCGGCGATGGGCTTGTCGGTGGCCTGACACAGCCCCCGGTGATTTGATTCCATTTTGGTGTGTGCGTCCCACTTGCTGCCGGCTCCGCTGTAGAGCTGCACAAAGCGCGTGCCGCGTTCTACAAGACGACGCGCCAGCAGGCACATGCGGCCATAGGTTTCTGTCTCCTTTTGATCCATGCCGTAGAGCGCCTGCGTGGCCGTGGACTCGTTGCTCAGATCGACGGCTTCCGGGGCCGCGGACTGCATGCGCCAGGCAAGTTCATAGCTGGCGATGCGGGCCTCCAGTTCACTGTTCTCCGGGTGCTGTTCCGAGTAGCGGCGGTTGAGGCGGTTGAGGAGCGCGAGTTTGCCCTGCTGCCGGGCATCGGAGACGGTGGCAGGCGGCTGTAGATTGGAAATCGGTTCACTGCCTGGTGTGATGCGGGTGCCCTGCCAGGCGGCGGGCATGAATCCGGCACCCCAGTTGCGCGGGCCATTAATGACCGGCGTGGGATTGTCCTGCATCACGACGAAGGCGGGTAGATCCCGGTTTTCCGTGCCGAGGCCGTAGCTGACCCAGCTGCCGAGAGAGGGGCGACCACCGAGGATGCTGCCGGTGTTCATCTGGCAGACACCGGACGAGTGATTGACGCCGTCTGCCCAGCACGAGCGGATCACGGCGATCTCATCGACACAGGTGGCAATGTGCGGCAGCCAGTCGCTGACCCATGTGCCGCTTTGTCCGTGCTGCTTCCAGGTGCGCTGGCACGCGAGCAGCGGGGAGTTGAACTCACCCATCGCGGTGATGACGGGCTTGTAGCTGTCCGGGATTTTCTGTCCGGCCAGTTTGTTAAGAAGCGACTTGGGATCGAACAGATCAATGTGGCTGGGGCCACCCTCCATGAAAAGAAAGATCACGCTTTTAGCCCGTGCGGGAAAATGCGGGCGAGGGGTGGTTGAGGCCCTGCTTTCCTGTGCCAGCAAATGACTCAAGGCGAGCGCGCCAAAGCCACCGCCCGCGCGCTGAAGGAATTCGCGCCGGGTGCCGGTGTAATGGATGTGGCCGCAGGACATGAGGCCTTCAGTTTCAATGTGCCGGCTTGCCGTGCCACGCCGCATCAGCGGATATAAAAAAGCGCCCGCTGCAGCAGTGAAGCCGGCAGTGGGCGCCCGTGGAGATGCGGAAAATCAGTCTAACTGCACCACGCGATAGAACATGCGCGTGTTCGACCGATCGCAAGGCAGGGAGACCGCCATCACGCCGCCGGAGCCGAGGAATGAGCCATCGGGGAGGATGGTCACGCCGGTGCCGCTGCACTCACCATCCACCCATGGGCCGTTGGTAAGGCTGGCGGTCTGCTGCACTTTGTAGCGCTTCCCGCTACGGGTGGTGACTTCGAGCGTCACGGTGCTCTGCGCCTGGAGGAACCTCAGATTGCGAATGAGCGGGGCCGCGGCAGTATCGGCCGAAGTGAGAAGCACGGGGGCTGCGAGCAGATTGGACTGAAGTTCTCCAGTGCGCACGGAGACGAGGAGGTCTGTGAATCGCGGGACATAACCGCTCGCCGGGTTCAGCGAGGCAAACACGCGCACGGTCGCAGGAGTGCCGGCGGTGACGGAAACCGGCACTGCGATGCTGCTGGAGGCCGCAGCACCGGAAGCATCGGTGCTGAAGAGCAGCAGGCCTTCACTGTCGCCAAAGTTTAGCGGTGTGGGGGCGGTGGTGGCACCGGTCACTTCCAGCGTGAGCGGCGTCCAGGCGCCCGCCGTCACAGTGGGCACGCCGGTAAGTGTCGCGGCAGGGCCGATAGGGCCGGGGTGATAGATTGTTCCCCGGCAGCAAATTGGCAAGCTGGAGGCTGCCGGGCCTTCCTCCCCGGCGCAGATGCGGAACTCCGCGCAGTCGCCGGGGCCGAATCCTTCACAGCGGATATTCACCGTCACGGTGGCGCAGGTGCCGGGGGCGACCGGACCCACTGTGCCGGAACCCGGAACAAAGCTGGCCGCGGTTAGAGTGACCGGACAGATTGAGGGGCTGACACCCGTGGCGAACCAGTTATAGGTTTTGGGAACGAGCCCGTTGTTGCAGATGGTGAAAGTCACCGTGGCCATCGGGATCGTAGAGCTGGCTACCTGTTTGCAAGCTACATGGTCCGTCACCCGGCATTCGTCTAGTTTCGGGGAGACATCGCAGGGCGGGAAGTCGAAGCACTCATTCTCAATCGAACAGCACTGCTCGAAACGGCCGTCGTGGAAGACGACATTCGCATAAGCTGCACCAGCGGGCCCGGTGTAGCAGCAAGTCACAGTGCCGGTTCCTCCGGGCGGAATGGGAGTCGGAGTCAAGGTGACCGCCGTGATATTCAGCGGATTGAGCGAGGGCGTTAGCGTTGTGGCTGGAATGATGAGGACATTCTGGAAGGCGTATGGGGAGGCGCTCGCAGAGGTTTGATTCACCACTGTCATGGTGACGATGTATTTGAAGGTGCCGTCCGCCTGCTCCACGCAGGCGATCTTTTTGGAAACGATGTCTGCGCAGTCGCAGCGGGGCAGGTCAACGCAGGGCTTTTCTGTGCAGCAGTCGTTGCCGGTGGCATCGAGCAGCGTGATGATGAAGCAATACTTTCCACCGGTAGCCGGAGCCGGCAGAGTAATGGTGATAGTGGCCGTGCCTCCGGTGGAAATGGCGGGGGTGAACGTATGGAATGGCAGTGCCGGCTGCAGCGTGGAAGCACCGGGGGGGAGTTCCGCAGCCGGGCAGGGCCGCAGCGAGGCGTAGGCCGCCGCTTTCGGGGAGTAATTGCTCACGGTGAGCGTGACCGTGTAAGGCGCTCCCGGCTCATCCGGGCATTGAATCTCCTGCACCTTCACTTTGCAGTCTTTGGACTGCTGCATGATTTCGATATCGCCGCCGCTGCCTTTGTTGTCAGGGCCGTCGGCGGTCATGCCTGGAATGAACGGAATCTTGAAGGCATTCGGCACAAACGCGGAAGGACCGGGAGGCGGGAAGTCGGCAGGGCGCACGCCGAAAACGCCATGTGGGCCGAGCGAATTGCCTCCCCAGATGCTCTCCGCCATATCAGCAGAGGTCATCCAGACTATTTGCTCGTCCACGCCCAGTTCCTGGCCCCATGTGACGCCGCCGTAGCACTCGCCGCCATTGAAGCCGGTGTTGTTGCCGGTTTTGAGCGAACTGTTGATCGTCCAGGTGGCGGTCAGGATGCGGTGAACGCGGCTCTGGTGGTTGTAGGACTTGGTGTCCGACTGCATCGTACGTTCGGCGGCGAGCAGGATAGAGCCGTCTGCGGAAAAGCTGAGGTCCGATACGGCATTGGAATGCAGTGACCATGTGCCGTTCGAGGGAGGCAGTGTCAGGACGAGCGCATCGCTGCCGGGGATGAAATCCCCCGAGCCATTCAGATCCACTTTGCGGATTTGGTTCTGATTCGCGGGAACCTTGTTAAAATTCCATGTGCTGTAATAGACCTTGTTGTTGCGCACCGCGATGCCCCAGATGCGTTCATACTGCGGCGGCAGTCCTGGTGCACCGGAGTCGGCGGTGAAGGGGTCGTGGCTGTTCAACACCGTGCCCGAGCCACTCACCCGATAGATCTTTCCATCCTCCAGCGAGGTGACGAAGAACTGGTTGTTGACACTGTCGTATTTGAGATTGCCGAGCCCCGGGCCGGAGACTTGCCCGTTGTTCAGCCCCATGCTTTGCTGGCCGGGGATCACGGAAAAGACGCTTGGCGCTCCCGTCGTTTGATCGATGCGATAGATGGTTCCTGCGGCATTCAAATCGTTAGCGCCGCCGCCAATGTCTCCATAACGGCTGTACACGGAGAGCATCGCCGCACTGTAGAGTCCATGGGCACCGAGATAGATTTCGCCATCCGGCTTGAGTGCGATGCCGTACACATTGCCGAGGTTCTTCACATTCCACGAAGGATCATGGTAGCAGGGGGCGTTCCAGAGAGTTCCGGTATAGCCGTTAGTGCTGTAGGTGCCGCCGGGTGGTGTGCGCAGGTCCATCATCCCGAAGGAATAGGACGCAGTCTGAGGCAGTGGTGCCCAGGCGAGATTCTGCGTGGGGGCCGCACAGGTCACGGCGGCAATGCCCGGCTGCATGAGTGGTGTGCCCCAGGGGGGCAGCGCCATGATGGAGGTGATGGTACCGGCCCATGCCAAAGCGATGGCGGAGCGGATACCCTGGTGCTTATTTATCAGGGCGTTCATAGGTTTGGGTGCAGTGCCTGGCCGCGTCGTTACTACACTCTGTGATTTCAAATTACAAGTGGAACGCGTAACCTCTTGATAGTGAGTAGTCACTTTTTCGGAAAAACGCTGTTACCGCCTCGTGCCGGCAGTGTTTTTCCGGGAAAGCGACTGGGGCGCGGAGCCGAGGCCCGTTCCACTTGGAACTTGAAACAGCCCCCTTCTCAAGTCTTAATGTAAAGGTTTAGTTTAAGGGATTTATGCGTTCAGCCTGCGGTTGCCGTGTTTCGTGAAGGCGCTGCGGGTATTCGTCATCCAGCCGCACTACAGCGTGGGTTCCGCTACGTAAGCATCGACGCGAGAGTGCAGTCCTTACTTCACCAGCGCCTCCCTGAGCACGTCATCGACGGTTTTGACGAAGATGAGTTTCATGCTGCGAGTCACTTCCGGCGGGATCTCACTGGCGTCCTTCCGGTTGGCCTCCGGGATGAGGATGGTGGTAATGCCAGCGCGCAGTGCGGCGAGCGACTTCTCTTTGAGGCCGCCAATCGGGAGCACGTTGCCGCGGAGACTGATCTCGCCGGTCATGGCAACATCAGCGCGGACGGCTTTGTCTGTGAACAAACTGGCCAGGGCGGTGAACATGGCCACTCCGGCTGATGGGCCGTCTTTGGGCACAGCTCCGGCAGGGACATGCACATGGACATCCGTATGCGCGAAAGTGCGGGGCGCGATGCCCAGAGAGAGAGTACGGCTGCGCACGAGGCTCAGCGCGGTTTGCACAGATTCCTTCATCACATCCCCCAACTGGCCGGTGAGTTGTGAGGCTCCTGTCCCCGGATAGCGGATTGCTTCGATGTGAAGAATGTCGCCGCCCACCGGAGTCCACGCAAGGCCGGTGACGATACCGGGGTGGGGAGTTTCCAGTTTCTTGTCGTGTGTGAAGCAGGGCGGGCCAAGGATGACGGCGAGGTCCGCCATTGTCAGGACAGGGGCAGGGGATTCACCGGAGGCTACCCTGGCCGCCGTGGCACGGCAGAGCGAGGCGATTTGCCGTTCGAGTTCGCGGACCCCGGCTTCACGGGTGTAGTGTGCGATGAGGTGCTCGAGAGCGTCGGCAGCGAGCGCGAACTGCTTTGCCTTCAGCCCGTGCTCCCGGCGCTGACGCGGCACAAGGAAGCGTGTGGCGATTGCTTTCTTCTCCGTGGCGGTATAGCTACTGAGTTCGATCACCTCAAGGCGGTCGCGAAGAGCAGCCGGGATGGTATCGAGGGAATTGGCCGTAGCGATGAATAGCGCGCGGCTCAGGTCGAACGACGTGTCGAGATAGTGATCGGTGAAGGTGTGGTTTTGCGCCGGATCGAGCACTTCCAGGAGAGCGCTGGAGGGATCGCCGCGGAAGTCGCTGCCCAGCTTGTCGATTTCATCGAGCAGAATCACGGGGTTGGCGCTGCCGGCGCGGCGGATTTCATTGATGATGCGTCCCGGCATGGCGCCGATGTAAGTGCGGCGGTGGCCGCGGATGTCGGCTTCATCACGCACGCCGCCGAGGCTGACGCGGGTGAACTTTCTGCCCAGGGCACGGGCCACACTTTGGCCCAGGCTGGTCTTGCCCACGCCTGGCGGTCCGAGAAAGAGCAGAACGGGCGTGCGGCCCTTCGGGTTGAGCTTGCGCACGGCGAGGAATTCAACCAGGCGGCGCTTCACCTTGTCGAGTCCGAAGTGGTCGGCATCCAACACCTTGCGGGCATGCTGGAGATCCAGATTGTCTCCGCTGACCTGATGCCAGGGCATGGCGGCAAGTGTTTCCAGATAGCTGAAGATGACGCTGTATTCCGGGCCGCCGGAAGAGATGTGGTTGAGCCGTTTGAGTTCGCGGTCCGCCTGTTCCCGGGCGGCTTTGGGCAGTTTCGCTTCCTCAAGCTTTGCTTTGAGCCGGTCGAGATCATCGCCCTCGGCTCCGGAGCCTTCGCCGAGTTCCTTCTCGATCGCTTTCTTCTGCTCACTGAGCCAGGCGCGGCGCTGCATTTCGCCAAAGTGGGACTGCACATCCTTTTGGATTTTGTCCTGCAGTTCAGCGATGTGAAGCTGCGAGGCCACTTCCATTTGAAGCGTGCGCACGCGCTTTTCGATATCGAGTTCTTCAAGCAGCGACTGGCGGGCGCCGATTTCGATATCGATGCCGCCGGCAATGAAGTCGGTGAGACGTCCGGGTTCTTCTATGTTGCGGATGAATACGCCAACCTGGTCCGGCACGTCCTCTTTGTGTTCGAGCAGGGAGAGAGCGGACTGGCGCAGGGAGGCGATCTCGGCAGTCCACTCCGGCGTTTGAGGCGGCTCAATGGAGCGCAGCGTCTGCACCTTGCCTTTTAAATAGGGGGCGGGCGCCCCGGCGGAGACCAGAGCGACACGTTCCTGCACATTCACGATGATGACCACGGTGTCGGCATTCTGCTTCACCGTGCGCATGATCTTGCCGCTGACCCCGACGCAGTGAAGGTCTTTGGCCTGCGGTTCCTCATCGGTGTCATTCAACTGAGTGAAGACGGCGATGGTGCTGTTCTGGTGATTCTCCACGAGTTTGCGCGAAGCGCTGCGGCCAATGGTCAGCGGCACCACCATGCCGGGAAAGAGGACGGCGTTCCGGATAGGCAGAACGGGCGTGAGGCCGGGTTCTGCTGTGGCGGGTTTCCGGCGGGCGCGAACCGGGGGCATTCCTGCACCGGTGATGCTCACGGTGGAGCTGGTGGCTGGTGCCGGCATTTCTTTGGTCCGGGGCGAACTCGTTTTCATGGGGATGGGGGAAGTGAAAATGGAAAGAATGTGCAGGGGAAAAACGGGGGCGCGTCAACGGTGCTGCCGCAATGAAGTCGGGACGGCCCGGGGGCATCGGGAGTGGAGGGACGCGTTTGCTGGATTCATGATGAACTGTTCCGTAGTTAACTTCGCCGGTTCCACCGTATCAGACGCCCGGAAAGTTTCGAGTATTCATATCAGAATGTGTGCCAGGCTGTTTCCGGGGAGTGCCGCCCGGAGTGGGACGAAAGGATGCGGGCAGTCCGCCAAATTGGCGCGGCGGTGTGCCGCTCTGACTCAGTTGGGAATTGAACGGCAGGGCTTGCAGAGTGGTCTATACCGGTTCTCCTGCGGTAATCTCCTGTATGGCGGCTTTTCTGCGCATTCTCTTCACTCACGGACTCATGTGGGCCGCGCTCGGTCTTCATGTCGTCATCTGCGCCTGCTATCTGCGCCGGTGGGACAAAATGGCGGCCATCACCGTGTTTCCATTTTGGGCATGGGGCCTGGCAGGAGTGGCCATGGCGGGCGTCTCGTGGCTGGCCGGCCGCCGGCGCCTCGCGGCCATCGCCTTCTGGGGCTGGCTGGGCACGATTATCATCGGGTCCGATGAAACCCGGCCGCTGCTGCGGTTCACCACAGACAAACCGGTCCCGGGAGAGGCGGCCGCCATCGACGGCCGGCGGCCGCTGCGAATTGTCTCGCTGAACTGCAAGGTGGGCATCTGGCATCCGCATGCGATGTATGAAGTGGAGGCGTGGCAGCCGGACATCGTATTTCTCCAGGAGGCACCGATGACGCACGAACTGCAGAAGTTCGCAGCGAAGCTCTACGGGGAAGCGTCGGGTCACTTTGAAGGCGGGTCCAAATGCGCCATCCTCGCCCGGGGTAAAATCCGGAATGCCATTACCGGATTTCAGCCATACTCCATCCTTGGCACGGTGGAGGTGGAGACAGGTAAAGTCGTGGAAGTGGCCTGCGTGCATCTCCAGGTGGCGGAGACGAGCGTGCAACTGTGGACCAAAGATGCCTTCCGCCGGCATTGGCACAACCGGCTTTCCCGGCGCGGGGAAATGGCCCGGCTGCTGGGAGTGCAGCGGCTCTACAGCGGTGACCATCCGGCGATTATCGGTGGCGATTTCAATGCCCCGGCTGGCGATGCTGTATTCGACCTGCTGAAAGACAGCGGCTTTCGCGATGCCTTCGCCGAAGCTGGATCCGGCTGGGCGAATACCTATCCGAATGTCGCTCCCGTGCTGCGCATTGACCACCTGTGGGTGAATCAGCGCGTGGCCCCGCATCGGGCCATCACGGTGAAGACACAGCATTCCGATCACCGGATGCTGGTCTGTGATGTTCTGCTGCCCTGAGGGGCGTCAGTTAGGCGAGCAGCGGCGCGCCGGCCGGCAGGAAGCCGAAGAAGCGCTGCGCATTCCCGTGGCAAACATCACGGACGAGCGGTGCGAGCATGTCGAAATCAGCGGGCACTTCGCCGCGGCGCGCGTCTTCGCCGAGGATATTGCAGAAGATGCGGCGGAAGTATTCGTGGCGGCAGAAGCTCATGAAGCTGCGGCTGTCCGTGAGCATTCCCACCCAGCGGCTGATGAGGCCGAGATTGCTCAGCGCATTGATTTGCCACTCCATTCCGTCTTTTTGATCAAGGAACCACCAGCCGCTGCCGAACTGGACTTTGCCGGCGGTTTTACCATCCATGAAATTGCCGCACATCGTGCCGATGACGTAATTGTCGGCGGGATTGAGGTTGTAGAGGATGGTTTTGGGCAGGGAGTCGGTGGCATCGAGCGCATCAAGGTAGCGCGAGAGCTTTTCCGCCTGGGGCAGGTCGCCGATGGAGTCGAATCCGGTGTCCGGGCCGAGTGTGCGGAAGGCCCGGGCGCTGTTGTTTCGTATGGGGCCGAGATGCAGTTGCTTGACCCAGCCTTTGGCGGCATCCAGCTCGCCGCTGCGCACCATGATGAAGGTAGCGAATTTCTGCTGCTCGTCCGGGCTGACGGCCAGCCCCTGACGGGCGTTATCGTAAATGCGTGCTGCTTCCGCCTGACTGCAGAAACTGGCTGTAGCCTGGGCAAGACCGTGATCACTCAGACGGCAGCCGTTCTGGTGGAAGAACTCGTGGCGCTTTTCAAAAGCCGTGAGCAGTCCTTCGAAGGTGGCGACATCGGTGTTTGCGGCGACGGCAAGACGGTCCACGTATTGATTCCATGATGCGGTCTGGTCGATCTTGAGGAGTGCGTCCGGCCGGAAGGTGGGGAGAATCTGCGTGCGGCACCCGGAAGCACGAATGGCCTGGTGATGTGCGAGGGAATCCGCGGGATCGTCAGTGGTGCAGACGACTTCCACTTTGAAATCCTCCAGGATGCCCCGGGCGGTGCGGTCGGCGTCCTGAAGCCTCGCATTGGCCTTTTCCCAAATCGCCGTTGCCGTCGCGGGAGTCAGCAGTTCGTCGATGCCGAAGTAGCGCTTCAGTTCCAAGGCGCACCAATGGAAGAGTGGATTCCGCAGGGCATGGGGGAGCGTGCCGGCGAAGGCGAGGAATTTGTCGTATGGGGCGGCGGCGCCGGTGCAGAATTTTTCGGCCACGCCATTGGAGCGCATGGCGCGCCATTTGTAATGGTCGCCCTCCAGCCAGATCTCGAAGAGATTGGCAAACCGCCGGTCGCTGGCGACATCCGCTGGAGGCAGGTGGGAATGATAGTCAATGATCGGCTGGAGCGCGGCCACCTCGTGATAGAGACGGCAGGCCAGCGGGGAATGCAGGAGGAAGTCGTCGTGGATGAAGCTCATGGGATTAAGGAATCGGAGTGGGGGCTGTAGTCGGAGTCAGCACGCCATTCAGCAGCAGAATGGTCACGAGAATGGCGAGGGCGATACGGTAGTAGCCGAAGACCTGAAGTCCGTGCTTCTGGAGGAAGGAGACCATCCATTTAACGGCAATGAAGGCGGACAGCCATGCGGCGAAGCAGCCCAGCAGCATGGCGCTGGTGCTGTAGGCATCAAAAAGGATGCTGTAGTTCTTGAGGAACTTGTATCCGGCGGCGGCGGTGAGCGTCACCATGCCGAGGAGAAAACTGAACTCGACGGCGGCGATCATATTCAGTCCGCAGAGCAGGCCGCCGACGATGGTCATGAGGCTGCGGCTGGTGCCTGGCCACATGGCTACACACTGGAGCAGACCAATGGTAATGGCGATTCGCGGGGTGATTTGGTCGAGACTGAGTCCGGTGTCCCGGGAGCCGGGGGCGGCGTTGCGCTTGAACCAGGCGACAGCCAGGATGGCGACCCCGCCCACGAACCACGCGGCGACCGTAGGCCAGAGACCGGTTAGCACGGCGTCGATTTTCTTCTCGATGAGCAGGCCGGCCAGTGCCGCAGGGATAAAGGCGATGAGGACATTCCGGGCGAGCAGCAGTCCCTGCGGATTGCGGCCCATGATCCCCTCGGCCATGCCGCGGGCTTTGCTGAAGTAAATGCCGAGCACGGCCAGAATCGCGCCGGCCTGCACCACGATGGCAAAGGCTTTGGAGGCCTCGTTGTCCGCGATGCCGAGGGAGCGCTGGGCTAGAAGGATGTGCCCGGTGCTGCTGACAGGAAGATACTCAGAGAGCCCTTCCACGATCCCGATGATGATTGCCTGAAGCCAGTCCATAAAAATGTGCGTTGTGCCTGTGAATCCGCCGTCTGACAACCAGTGAAGTCAATTCCTGCAGGTTTGCGTCACGCTGCCGGCGGCACGCAGCGCGGGCAGTTTTCGGCCCAGTGCCCCGGAGTCAATTCAACGTAAGCCGGGCGCTCATGAATGAGCGGTTCGCCGGGTGCGTTCACATTCCGCAGGCAGAAGCGGCAGCCGGCCGGCATTTTGTCCAGTGAAGGGACCATGCCCTCGATGACCGGCAGCTGGGTTTGCGGCGTACTGTCGAGGCGCGGAATGCTCGCGAGCAACCCGCGGGTGTAGGCGTGGCGGGGATTGGCGAACAGTTCGCGCACGGGGGCCCGCTCGGCGATACGGCCGGCATACATGACGACGACTTCATCACACATTTCAGCGATGACGCCGAGGTCGTGAGTGATGAGCAGCACGCCCATGCCCATGCTGCGCTGAAGGTCGCGGATGAGGTCGAGAATTTGCGCCTGCACCGTGACATCCAGCGCGGTGGTGGGCTCGTCAGCGATGAGAAGGGAAGGATTCAGCGCCATGGCGATGGCAATGCCAACGCGTTGCCGCATACCGCCGCTGAGCTGGTGTGGGTATTCATTCACACGCGCTTCCGGGGCGGGAATCATGACGCGGCGCAGGGCTTCGATGGCTTTGTCGAGGGCGTCGCGTTCATTGAGCCCCAGATGGAGGCGGAAGACCTCCGCGACCTGACGGCCCACACGGTGAACAGGGTTCAGTGAGGTCATCGGCTCCTGGAAAATCATGCCCATGCGCTGGCCGCGCAGTTTCCACATTTCCTGCTCTGTCGCCTGAGTGAGATCGCGCCCTTCAAACAGGATTCGCCCTCCGGTGATCACGCCGCTTGGTTGAGGCAGCAGGCGCATCACACTCATGGAGGTGACACTCTTGCCGCAGCCGCTTTCACCGACGAGGCCGACCACTTTGCCGCGGGGCACGGAGAAGCTCACGCCGTCCACAGCGGTGACGCGCCCGGCGTCGGTATCGAAGGAGACGCGCAGGTCTTCGATTTCGAGCAGAGGGGCGTCGCTCATACGTCCTTCTCCTTCCATTGGTCAAAGGTGAGCACCTGGGCTGGGAAGCCCCGATCATCCTTCATGGCACGCAGCGTTTCCTCCTTCATGGCACTATCCACCCAGAAGAGATGGAACTCCTCCCAGTCACGGCTGGTGCGGGCATTGAAACCCTGAGGCCAGCGCAGCCAGCGCCAGCAGGCCACGCGGTAATACGGCTGCACCCATCCGGGAATGAAGGCGGCATCTTCATGCAGCCACGCCATCATTTGGCGCGCCAGATTGATGATTTCCTCCATCATCTCCGCCTTCTCATACTGCCCAATGAGCGCGTCCAGCTCCTTGCTGGCAGTCTGCGTTTCGTTGTTGGTGTCCGTCTTGATGGAGCCGTCCTCCTTATAGGCGTTGGAACTGTGCCACGTTTCGCGGAAGCGCGGGTACAGCTCGACAGAGACATTCTTGGCTGCAAAAGCCAAGTCGTGCTTCTTCTCGTCGGCTTTCTTCCACGCTGCCGTCAGCTCGATGATCTCAAGATTCAATTCCAGGCCGGCCTTGATGGCTTCCTTCTTCAGAATGGTGAACAGGTCGGTGTAGGGCTTGTAGCCGGTGGTGAGCGTAAAGGAGAGCCGCTCTCCTTTGTCGTTGGTGAGAACGCCGTCCGGTCCGCGTTTTGTGAAACCGGATTTGGCAAACGCCTGCTCTGCGGCTGTGATGTCGAAGCCGCGGGCCTTCAATTCCGGAAAGGTGACCTGGGTGTAGCCATCGGCGCTCGTCTGCATGCGTGTGGCATCTCCTTTGAAAACCTCCCGCAGCGCGAGGTCCCAGTTCATGGCGAAGTGAATACCCTGACGAATATTCCGGTCCTTGAGGAGCGGGCGCGAACAGTTGATGCTGATGCCCCAGGTCGGCCGGGGAATCTGATTGTAGAAGGTGATTTTGGAAATGTAACCCCGGGCCACCTGCGGATCGGAGGCCGGCAGTTTGCGGTGCCAGTAGTCGGCGAGCCTCATGGAAAAAATGTCCAGTTCGCCCTTCCGGAACAGTTCGAACGCTTTGGTTTGATCACGGACTGTCACAACACTGATGCGGTCCACATTGTAGCGGTAGCGCATGTGTTTGAGCCCGGCGGCCCACCAATCCGGGACTTTGGAAAGAATGACGCGCCGGCCTTTGTCCACGTTTTCCGGCAACACCTCATAGGCGCCGGTGGTGGGCTCGAACTGCCACTGATAAACATCCTGCCAGTCGTCAGCGAGTTCGGTGTAAAAATGAACCGGCACCGGGCGGACACTGATCGCTTTGTAGAGCAGGTCGGGCTTCTTTTCCTTCACCGTGATGGCGATGGTGAGGTCGTCAAACTTCGTGATGCGGGTGAAGGTGTCGGTGTAGAACTGCTGATACCAGAGGTCGGCCGTATAGTCGCACCGCATGAAGTAGAAGCAGAAGAGGTAGTCGTCCGCGCGGACCGGCACACCATCGCTGAATTCAGCGTCCGGATTAAGCCGGAAGTAAATGGTCTGGCCATCGGGATCGAAGGCCCATTCTTTGGCGAGCACGGGGAACCACTGAAAGGTGTCCGGATGCTGCCCGCAGAGGGCGAGGGCGTTGGAGTCGAGAATGTAACTGCGGAAGGCTCCGCTTGCATCCGGCCCGATGAAGCGGAGCGTGCGGGGAAAGTCCGGCAGGTAGTAGTAGTAGGTCCCGCCCTTTTTGGCCGCGGGATCGCCAAACTCGGGAGTGGCTGCGCCGTCTTCCCATTTGAGGTCTGCCGGGAGTTTATCGGGGGGGGAGAAGACAAAGAAATCCGGATAGCGCCGGAACATGGCCATGGCCTCCTCCGGCAGGGGAACCCTCGTCTTCGGATAATCAAAAACACGGGTCTCGCGGCGGCATGAGGCAAGCGCTGAGGCTGCGGCACCGGCGCCAAGCTGAAGCGCTCTGCGTCGGGTGAATCCGGGGGAATCTGGCGCGGCGGGATTCATCGGTAGGTGGTGAATTTGCGGGGATCGTAGGCTTCGCGCACGGCTTCGCCGACGAAAGTAACCAGGAGCAGCACAGTAACAAGACCGCCAAATGCGGACAAGACGATCCAGTGGGCGTCCTGATTGGCGAGGCCAATCTCCAGCATTTCCCCCCAGCTGGCCGTAGGGCGGGGCAGGCCAAAGTTGAGGAAGTCGAGCGCTGTTAGGGCAGTGATGCCGCCGGCCACCGTGAAGGGAAGGAAGGTGACGAGGATGGAGATGGTGTTCGGCAGGATGTGGCGGAAGATCAGCCGCATGGGGCCGGCCCCGGCGAGTCGTGCGGAGGCGACATAGTCCCGCGCCTTCTCCTTCAGGGTGGCCGTGCGCAGGAACCAGGCTTTGCCGGTCCAGTCGAAGATCACCATGATGAGCAGGAGAATGGCGATCCGGCTCCCGGTGCCGGTGTCTGCTGGCACCAGGGAGATGCCGATCATGACGATGTAGAGAAACGGAATATTGGTCCAGATTTCCACAATGCGCTGGCCAATGAGGTCCACGGTGCCGCCCATGTACCCCATGAGGCAGCCGATGACGATGGCGGCAAGGAAAGTGAGCGCAGTATAGGAGAGCGAGAAGAGAATGACATTCCGGAATCCATAGACCATGCGGGCGAGGACATCGCGTCCGGTGGGATCTGTGCCCAGCCAGTGGTGCCGTTCGCTCTCCGGCGGTTGGGGATGCTGGATGCCTTCACGGAAATCACTGTCCTGCGGCCCCCACGGAATGAGCGGCATCAGCACCCAGTTGCCATCTTTACCCTCTTTGGCGAAGCGCTCCTGCAGTGCCCGGTAGTTGGTTTCGTATTTGTAATTCTCACCAAAGGTTTCGCCGGGAATGATGGAGCCGTAGGTGGGAAAGTAGGTTTTGCCTTCGTAGCGCACGATGAGGGCGCGGCCGTTAACCCACAGTTCGGCCAGCAGCGCCAGGACGACGAGGAGCACCAGCAGGATAAGCGACCAGTAGCCCCGCTTCATGGAGCGGAAGCGCTGGAGGCGTTTGCGGGTGAGCGGGTTCAGCGGCATGGCAATTAATCGAAGCGCACACGCGGGTCCACGAGGGCGACGAGGAAGTCGCTGAGGATGTTCCCGAGTAGCATGAAGATGGCCGAGATGGTGACGATGGCCATCACTATAGGGTAGTCGCGGTCCAAAATGGACTCGAATCCGAGAAGGCCGAGGCCGTTGATGTCGAAGACCCGTTCAATAAGAAACGAGCCGCCGACGAAGGCGGACAGCGCATGTCCCAGGTTGGTGGCGATGGGGATAAAGGCATTGCGCAGGGCGTGGCCGGTGACGGCCTTGCGGTAGGGCACCCCTTTGGCGACAGCGGTCCGCACGTAATCCGTGGCAAGGTTGTCCATGAGGTTGTTCTTCATCAGCATCGTCAGGAAGGCAAAGGCGCCGACAAGGTAACAGCAAAGGGGCAGGATGGAGTGTATCGCGATGTCCTTGATCTTGCCCCAAGTACTGAGGTCCGGGAAATTGAAGCTGGTAAGGCCCACGGAAGGGAAAGTGCCGTTGCGTACCAGCATGGAGGTCGCGAGCAGGGCGGCGAGTGCGTATCCAGGAATGGCAAACCCGGCGAAGATCAAAGTGGAGGTGGCATTGTCCTGCCATCGGCGGTGGTGCAGTGCTTTCCAGATGCCCAGCGGAATGCTGATGAGGTAACTGGCGAGGAGGGTGAGCACGGCGAAGTAGATCGTGGTGGGCCAGCGGCTCAAAATGACATCCAGCACGGGTTCGCCGTAACGAAAAGACTTTCCGAAGTCACCCTGGAGCACTCCGGAAAACCGCTCGCGGTAAATTTCCACTTTCTCCACCTGATTAGGGGCTAAAGATTCTCCAGATGTCGCAGTCTGGGCCGCCGTGGATTTGGGCATGCGCCACTTCCAGACATCATTTGGGGTGCCGTCGGCATTGAGCACCTCATAGTCGCCAGGTGCCCTGCGCCGGATGAGCACCGGGTCGCGCGGCCCGGGCGAGCGGACGCGCTGTTCGTTCTCGTCTTTGCCAAATTCCACCTTCTTCCGCTGATCTGCATAAGGCCAGACGCCCAGCCACGCGAAGTAACCCTCCACCGGACCAATATCCAGACGGTAGGTGACCTTAAGCTGTTCCATTTGTTCTTCGGAAAGCGCCTGCTGACTGCCCGGCCCAGCTTTGGCCGTGCCTTCGCCGGCCTTACGCATCTCCGCGAGCCTCTGCTCCAGCGGACCGCCGGGCACGAACCGGGTTAGTAGAAATACAAGCAGCGTGACGCCGAAGAGAGTCGGCGGAATGAGCAGGAAGCGGCGGAGGAAGTAGGCACCCATGCGGCTGTCGTGCTGGAGGGCTTACTGGCGTCCGCCATGCGGGTCGAAGTCCACTGGGACGCGCACTGCCGGAAAATCCTTGAGGGTGAGAGAAAGCAGCAGGCCCCACTCCTCCTCGTCCCGGTGGTCCCGAATGACAGCTCCGAGCGTGGCCACCCAGTTCGTCAGGTCGCGGTGCAGGCTGTATTGCTGGGTTTCGAGAGTGTTGTCGTCCATCTCGTAGCGTTCATAGACGCTGAAGCCCCAGTTCTCGTTGATGCGGGCATAGGCTCCGAAATCGACGAGGCTGCTGTCACGGAAGACCGGATGATTGCTCAGGGCCCGGTGCCCGACAGAGAACTCCAGGGAGCTGGTCGGCATGAAGGTGGCGCGGGTATTCACTTCCGTGAAATTGCCTTCTTCATCACTGATGGGCAGCTGTGCGCCGACACTGAATTTCGCCCAGGGCAGCGGACGCCACTCGACATCCTGATAGAGGTTCGAGAAATCGCGGTCGTATTCCGGATCGTCGAGGAAAGCGTCGATGTAGGTATTGGTGGTCAACCAGTTGTAGGTGGTGGTGTTGCCGCGGGTTTGGAAGCGGTTGGAAACCCCGAGCCGCACGATGTTCCAGTTGCGCAGGCTGTCGATGGCTGTCCAGTTGGAGACTTCCAGCGGCCGCGGGCGCGTGGAGGGAACGAGGCGGTCAATTCCGATGAACTGGTCCCCGAGTTCATCAGTACTGACAAATGACCAGCTGGCATACGGCTGCACGATGTGTCGGATGCCATCAATGCCGAGCGATGGGATGACGACGTTGTCATACACACGCGACATCTTGAAGGAGGCATCCAGCCCGGCGGAAAAGATAAAACGGCCGGAGTGATCAGGATCGGGGCCATCCACGCTGGAGTAACTGGTGTGGCCTAGTCCCATGCGCGGCATCAGCGTTACCGCCCCGTTCTCGAAGCGCAGTGGATAGTAGAATTCATTCCAGGAGTGAGAGCGAACGAAGGACGGCTCGATGAGGCTGCGGCGGAGATTCGCCAGCGCTTCGAGATTTTCCGGCGTATTGCCTCCCGGGGCTGCGATAATGGTTTCCAGGCCCGAGATGGTGGCCTCAATACGCTCTTCATTGTCGTCTCCGAGATGCTCTTCCAGCACGCCAATGCTGGAGTGACCGCTGTAAAAGAGCCCGGTATTCCAGA
>Ga0315905_10001599_pt1 | contig 24207 bp, 32 predicted proteins | sample LakEriMetagenome_5_FD_203522 | JGI IMG/M metagenome (GOLD analysis project Ga0315905, IMG submission 203522) | Freshwater fungal communities from buoy surface, Lake Erie, Ohio, United States - Buoy 4 MA121 | ecosystem: Environmental > Aquatic > Freshwater > Lake | place: USA: Lake Erie, Ohio...
TCGAGGAGGTCGTCCTCGACGGCGAACTCAAGCACCACGCGGGCGATCTTCATGACCGCGTTGGCGGTGGCGGGCGTCCTGATGGCGAGGGCGTCCCGGATTGACCGGATGTGCCGGCGCTTGATCTCGGTGATCGGCACCTCATGAAGCCCGGCCAGGCAATCCAGATGATGGCGATAGGCGGCCTTTGTGGTGGGCTTCAGGTTGGCAAAGGCGGCAGACTTCTTATAGGCGACGACCAGCCTGCCAAAGGTCCAAGCGGCCGGGGCTGGCCGCTTGGAGTAAGAGTAGGTCTTAAGGCTTCCGTCTGCGAGCCTTCGCGTCACGCTCTTTTTGGATGGCATCGACTGCTTTCTCTGTGGCTTCGTCGGCTGTGGCATGGTGCGCCTGCTGGCTGTGTGAGGCAAGCCATGCGTCCAGCATTGTCACGGGATACAGGACGCATCGGCCTATCTTGAGGGGCTTGGGGCCGTGTCGGCGGAGGCTCATGCGAGACAACCCGAGGTAGGTTGCTGCATCGTGCTCTCTGAGGGCGGCGCGGTCAGTCATGGCTTGCCGCCCTTGCCCGTAGCGCGGCGGAGCATAGCGCTAGTGCTGGGGTGGCGCCGCGCGCGTCTATGTGCCGAGCCCACTCTTTCGGGTCAGCAGGAACACGATAGACAGTCATGCACTGCTCTTGTTTGCGCAGCCACTCGCACCCCACCGGAACCAGCGTAATCGCCGCTTCTAAGCTGGCGGTGTAGTCAGTGCGGGACGGACGAAAGCCGGGCAGGAACACAAGGCTTGTCCAGATAGCTAAGTCTAGCTCGTAATCCGGCCTGGCTGCCTGTTCGCAGCGTTCCGCAAGGGCTAGAAGGGTGGCGGGGTCAGTCATGACTTCACCTCGGCTGCATCAAGAATGTCAGCCCCCTTGCAAAGCCGCGCGGCCAACTCGCGCGCTTGTGCCGCGTTGAACTGCCCCGGTGGTGTTTTCAAATTGATCGCGATAAAGCTTGGCCCGTCTTCGACAAAGCAGACCACCGCTGCGGCAGATGCGCGCTTGTGTGCGCCGGTCTGTTCCACTCGCCCGAGGTTTTGCATTTCCACGATCTTGCTCATGGCTTCACCTCCTTCAGCGCATCACCCTCAGCGGCAAGGGATAATAAGCGCACCTCTTCAATTTGATGGCGATGAAGTTCCGCTTCTTCTGTGGTGACGGTCATGGCGTTATCCCCATTATCAAGCAGCTTTCGTATTCCTGTTGCGCGCCGATCTTCGCCAAGGCGGCGGTATCCCAGCGCGCAAATTCTTCGCCGTGAATGCTGGCGACATAAAAAATAACGGGGCCTCTCTCCCCGAAAACCCGCACAACCTTTAGGCTGGTGCCTTTCAACACAAGCACTCCCGGCGAAGGGTTTTCCCATTCGTATTGATTGGTCATTTCCTTGTGTTCCACTTTCCCAATACAGCGCGCGAGACTGACGCCTGCGAGACATCAAAGCTCCTGGCCAGAGTGTGCTGAGACACGTTGCCCGCGGCATAAGCGCGCCGAATAGCGCGGGCCATCTCGAGCGTGATCTTGGTTTTGGGTTTTGGTCTTTTCATCGGTTCATCCTCTAGGCGCCCCGCGCAATGTGTCTCGCGCGGGGCTTTGGTTGTCAGATCAGGTCCATCTCGTCGGAGGCACGGGCGGGCTCGGGCTCTGGCTCGGGTGGTGGGGGAGGCTCCTCGATCTCGACCGCCTGGGCGTCGATCACGGCTGAGGCGCGGGTGCGGCGGCGCGCTGGGGCCGGCTCGGCCGACGTTGGCGTCGAGGCGGGCTCCTCCTTGTAGAGCTCATCATCAGCCTCGACCGCCCGGTGAAACTCCTCGTCCTTGTCGGTCGAGCTTGGCAGGTACTTGGACAGGCGGCGGATGACGGTTTTCTTCGCCATCTCATCCCACCATTGCGTCCATGGCCCGGCGCCCTTGGAGCGGGACACGGCTCGCACGCGCTCGATCTCGGCGACCGTCATAATGGCGCGCTGCTTGCCGCCGTCCTTCAGCGTCGCGACGGCATAGACCAGGATCGGTTTGCCGCGATCGGCACCAAGGAAAGGCTTGTGCGAGATGCGCTCATCATCGCCGAGCTCGTAGGTGAATGTGTCGCGCTCATAGACGACATGGGCGGCGATGGTGCTGATCTCGCCGCTGTTGCGGGCTTTCTTCAGTAGCCCGGCGACCATCGGCATATATTGCGCGGTGCCGCTAAACTTCACGAGCGCAGCCTCGCGCCCGTCGAGCACCAAGCCGTCCTGTGCGGCCTTCATGATGGCGCCATAGATCGAGCGCCGGTCGCAATCCACGATGTCCGGGTTCATCTGAAGCGCGGTCTGCGCCGTGCGGATGAATTTGGCGGAAGGGATGTGCGCCGGCAATGCGGCGCGAAACTCCGGCTCCATCGTGGTGATGGTGTTGCGGATTTCCACAAGAGCGGTCTTGGACATTATGCGATTTCCTTCAGGTTGAGCTTAAATTGACGGTAGCCGGAGCGGGCGTTGATGACGGTCCCGACCATGTCCGGCGTGATGGTGGTGCCAGCCGAGCCCTTGGTCTCGGTGGCGGTGAGGGTCCAGCCTTCGCCCGTGACCTTTCCGGCATCGCCGATCAGGGTCAGCATTTCGGAGCGGGCGGCTTCCTTGCGTGCCACGGCGTCCTTCTCGTCACGCGCGGCGGAGGCGTAGGACAGGGCGAGGCTGTGCAGGCGGTTGTTGCCGGTGGCGTCGAGCGGTGCGCCAGAGCCGTTGCGGTAGATTTCCCGGATGGTGTCGGCATCCTTTATGAAATCCACGGCCGGCGGGGTGTTGGCGTTCACGCGCTGCCAGAAGCGGCGGATGGCGGCGCGGAGCTTGTCGCCGACCTGGCGGTCACGCGCGACCCGGATGACGCGAGGCGTGTTGCCTGCGACGAGGCAGACGATCAGCGCCCATTCGCGATTGGCCACCTCAAGCTGGTGCTGAACCTGGATCTCAATATGCGGCGGGGCTTCGTCGTCGAGCCATTCGTCGCGATAGACCCGAAAATCGACGTTTTTGACCTCCATGAGGCCGGGGCCGTCAGCGTGAGACACGATCTCGAAGTCAAAGCTGGCGCCCATGCGCGCCTCGTCGGTGTGGCGCCAATAGCCGTTGATGCGCCGCACGGTGAGGCCCATGTCCTCGGCAACGCCATGAGCGATCGCGTCCTGAAGGCGCAAGCCCCACGTCATGCGCTCGTTCTGCTCGATCTCGTCGGAGACATTGCCGAGCTTGCGGTAGAACAACTCGAGCTCGGTGGCGTATGGCGAGAGGCCAAACAAGCCGGCGGACTCGGTGCTGGTCACGTCCTCGCGGCGCAACTCCAGCCAGTGCTCGCGGCTGTTGGGGGTGATGATTACAGGCATTTACTCGTCCTCCATTTTCATGATGATTGCGATAATCCCAAGCACAACGGCGAAGAAAAGAACGCCGTAAGCCCAGGCAGTAAGGATTCCGTCCATTGGTGTTCCTCGCGTTGTGTGTTGGGTTTATACCAACCCGTAGCGCGGCACGTCAAGGGATAAATTGGGATTTATTGGAACGCTGAGAGATCGGCCTCGCCGCGCGCAACGACCGCAATTCCTCCGGCGGTTTCAACCGCTTGCAGAAAATTGCGCTGCGCTTCGCTCGTGCGGCCGGTGGCGGTCTTCACCTCCACGGCGGTGAAAATCGCAATTTTTTTCCCGACCATGTCCGTGGTCACGGTGCGGCTGGTCCAGCCGATCAGGTCGGACCCGCCCGGGTTGGCGAGCCCGTAGCGCACGACCGACCCGTCTGGGTAATGGGCGACCCCTTGATTGTTGCGGAAAACGACCGCTTTGCCGGATAGCGCCAGCATCAAGCGGCGCATGAGGTTGCCTTCCTTCAAGCTGCCCGCCCCCGCGCCATGCGCGCCGTCATGATGTGACCTGCCCACGCTGCCGGGTTCTTGTACCCGCGCTTTTGGGCGAGCTTGATCAGGTCATCGAGTCCGCGCGCCTTTGATTGCTCCTCCATCTTGGCGCGGCGGACCATGGCCGGATCGACCTCGTGAAGCTCGCCGTCCACCTCCTCCACCTTCCGGCCCGTCTGCTCATAGACATGCCCGCAAGCCGAGCAGACCGGCGCCGGGCGATGCGTGGCAAAGCATTTCGGGCATTGCTTGATGGCGAAGTGCGGCTCGTCGTCGCCGTCCTTGGCCTTTTTCCGCTTCTCCCTGTCGGCAAGCGTCCAGTCCCGATCGTCGTCGGGCAAGCCGTGTGTGGCGATGTTGTTGGCGTGGTCGAGGATTAGCGCGTGCTGCTTGCCCGGGAAGGTGCGCAGCGCTCGCCCGACCTGTTGCAGATACAGGCTCAGGCTCTTGGTCGGGCGCAGCAGGATCGCGGCCTCGATCGCCGGGAGGTCGAACCCCTCACCGAACAGGTCCACATTGCACAAGACCTGGATCTGCCCGGCCCGAAACGCTGCCAGGGCGGCGCGGCGCTCATCGCGGGGCGTGGCGCCGTCGAGGTGGTGTGCCACGAACCCGGCAGAGCGAAACTCCTGCGCGACGTGCTGGCTGTGCTTCACGCTCACGCAAAACGCGACCGCGCGCTTGCCGGCGGCTAGGCGACGGTAATGCGAGACAGCATCCCCCACGATCGCGCTGGCGCCCATGACCTCGGCAAGCTCGGTCTGGATGTAATCGCCCGCCCGTGAGTGAACATTCCCGAGGTCGGGATGGGAGGGAGCGAATGCGCGATATGGCGAAAGGAACCCATTCTCGATCAGCCATCGCACGCTCGGCCCCCGCACCATGCGGCTGAAGTGCTGGCCGAGTCCGGTGCCGTCGAGCCTCCAGGGGGTTGCGGTCAGCCCGACATGCTTGGCGCTGGGGTAGGCGTCCATCACCCGGGTCCAGCCTGCGGCTGCGACGTGATGGCATTCATCCCAGACGACCAGCGCGGGCGCACGCACCTTGTCGAGGCGGTTCTTGAGGGTGTCGATCGATGCGATCTGAACCGGCGCCAAAGGATCGGGCCGCGCGCCGGCGGCGATGATCCCGTAAGAGATCCCGACCTGGGCGAAGGTGCTGGCGGCCTGCTCGATTAGCTCGGCGCGGTGGCAGATGAAAAACGAGCGATGACCGCGGCTGGCGGCGGTGCCGAGCATGCTCGCGGTGAGGGCCGTCTTGCCTGCTCCGGTGGGCGCCTGGATCAGCACGCGCGGCACGTCTCGCAGGTGGGCGCGAGCTTGGGCGATGATTTCGTCCTGGTAGGGGCGGAGCTTAAAAGTCATGGCCACCACATCCACGCCATGAACATCACCGCGATAAAGCACCAGGCGGCGCCGGCGAACATGATCCAGGCAATCACCATCATGGGGTCGGAGTCTCTCATTGCGATTTTCCCAAGGCTTCAAGCATGGCGATGCGCTCGCCGATCCATCGCATCACCGGCGCGGCCATCGAGTTCCCTAGCGCCTTGTAGCGTGGGCCATCGGCGGCGGGCTTCCCGCGATTAGGGACTAGCGTGTAATCGTCGGGGAAGCCTTGCAGGCGCTCGCATTCGCGCGGGGTCAGGCGGCGCACGGCGGCGGCATAGGCAATCGCTGGCGCGTGGGCCCCGGCTGCAAGCGGATGGCAAGCATCGCCCGGCTTTGGTTTGCTGAAATTTCCGGGACTGGTGATCTGCGTCGTATCAAACGCCATGGCTTGCCCTTGGTGGCTTTGCAGCGTCAGCGCGCAATCGTCGGCGGTATGAAGGCCGATGCTGCCGCCTTGCTGGTGCGCAAAAGCGGTCGTGATGAACGTCTCGCTTTCAAAGTCGCATTTGAAGCCTGCCCCCGGCTGCGCCAGCAGCGCGGGCGTCACGTCAATAGGGCCGCTTGTGCGGTTGCCACCAAAACAAACCGGAATAAAGGCGCCGTTATTGTCTAGATCGGTTGTGCGAAAGCCGCCGCTTTGAGAGCTTCCACCAAGAGTTCCGGCAACACTTTCCCCCGCTTCTCGGCGCGGCGCAGAATGCCCCTGCAAGCTGTGGCGCTCAAAAAGAACCGCTGTGGCACGGCGCCAGTCTCCAAGGTATCCGACAACGAACACACGGCGGCGTCGCTGGGCCACTCCAAAGAATTGAGCGTCAAGGACTCGGTAGGCGATGCCATACCCGAGTTCGACCATGCCCCCGAGTATGGAACCAAAGTCCCGCCCTCCGTTCGACGACAAGACGCCGGGGACGTTCTCCCACACCAGCCAGCGGGGCCGTGTTCGGTCAGCAAGGCGGAGAAACTCGAGGGCCAGGTTGCCACGGTCGTCGTCCAGGCCGCCTCTGAGTCCCGCGATGCTGAAGGATTGGCAGGGGGTTCCTCCCACAAGAAGGTCGATTGCTCCATATTCATTGCCTTTAATGGTGGTGAAGTCCCCATGAAGCGGGACGTGCGGGTAGTGGTGTGCCAGCACGGCGCGCGGGAACGGTTCAATCTCTGAGAAAAATGCAGGCTCCCATCCGAGCGGATGCCAAGCTGCCGTTGCTGCCTCGATGCCCGAGCAGACTGATCCGTAGCGCATCAGAACAGCGCCCCCTGGTCCGGCTCAGACTGCGGGCGGTTCTGGACATGGTCAGCGCAGTACCATTTGCCGAGCTTCGCGTAGCCCTCCTCGCGCTTGCCATCCATGATCAGCTTCAGGCCGATGACCGGGAAACAATTGACCGCCTGGATGGCATCGGCGCCGCACACGTCGCAGGTGTTGCGCCACTTGATCGCGCCGGTTGATCGGCTTTTGAAAAGCTGGACCGGCATCACGCCACCAGGTCGGTATGCGAGAGTGCAACCTTGCGCCGCTTCGCCTCATCCAGCAGGCGGCGGTGATACTTGGCCGGCACGTTGGCCCAACGAGTCACGGTGCTTTTGTCGATTCCCAGCAGGCGAGCGACCTCGGCCTGCGATCCAAATGCCTGAGCGAGGCGGGATACCACTTCGGTCTTGCGCTTATCCTCCATTGATTCCCCCGGAGATTGCTATGGCCCCCATTATCACATTGTCGTTGGGTTTTTGTCAATGGGCCTCGTGGTGTTTTCAGTTGCGTTTTGTGCAACGGTGCGTAGTGTAATTTTTCCCGTGATGGCTTGGATTCACAATTGAGATGGATACGATCTGGTTTCAGTCGCGGATAAAAACTCTCGGCAAAAGCCAGCGGGCGCTGGCGCATGTGCTTGGAATCGACCCTGCGCAAGTCACCAACCTGCTAAAGGGGCGCAGGCGCATGCAGTTACCAGAGGCCGCGGCTGTTGCCGCGTTCCTGAATGTCTCAGTCGAAGATGTGCTTCAGCATGCCGGTCTTGCCGTGAGCGGCGGAGTTCGGCGCGTCAAGCTTGCCGGGTACGTCGATGAGCACGGGGAAATCCACTTATCCGACCGGCCCGAAGGCGAGGTCGATGCGCCGGCACTGTCGCCGGATGGCACGATCGCCGTGCGCATGAAGGGCGACCAGATGCTCATGCGCAGCGGGGTTTTGTTCTTCGCGCCTGGCGTCGGCGTGAACCCTGACGCGATTGGCCGCCTGTCGGTGGCGCGGGTCGGCGGCGGGCCGTGGCCGGTCCGCACCATCTCGCCCGGCCTGGAGCCTGGTCGCTATGACCTGGCCGGACCTGCCAGGGATATCGTCGAGGCCAAGCTTTCGGCGGCGTCCCCGGTGCTCTGGATCAGGCCCTAGATCGCGTCCATCTCCATCTGGCCCGGCACCTCTGAGGGCGCCTCAAAGTGCCTCCATGGCAGCAGCGTGCCGCGCGCCTTCAGCCCTGGCGCGAAGTGCGTCACGTTCAAGCGCTGCGCTCCGTCGAGCTCGCGCAATGGGCGGCTCCAGTCGGCTTCCCATTGGGTGCCGCGCAATATCTCGCGCCCGAACCGCGCGCCCGTGGCGGCTATCGCAACCCCTTCCGGCGTGACCTTGATCCCAAGGGGCGCAAGCTGGCGCTTGGCGTCGGATGGCTCGATGACGTGCGTGTCCTGCATGCCCCGCGCGCTCTGGATGAGCTCTGCCACGGTGGCTTGCTTGTTCGCCCCGCCGCTCGTCACCATGAGGCGTGAGGTGAGGATGCGCTCGAGCAGGCGCTCGCGGTCTGGCCGGGCGGCGATGGCCGTGTGGTCGTGCCAGTCATATCGCCGAACGAATCCGACCGCCTCATCGAAGGTAATCTTCCTCGTGGTGTGCAGGCTCACATAGCCCGCGATCAGCGTCCCGATCTGGTCCGCCGCGCGCCGGTCCTTGAGCTCCTGGGCGGCGGCGTCCACGCATGTCGCCACATTGGCGAGCAAGGCGTCGATGTTGGCCCATGTGCGCAGGAATAGCGCGCTGGCGAAGGTCGGCGTGAACCACGCCCGGATGTCGGCCATCAGGGCCTTGAATGCCTCCTCCGCCTTCTCGTCCACCCGCTTCCTAAGCACGAGCTTGGTGATCCGTGTCTCATCCGCATGCTGCTTGATGCTGTGCTCGATCGAGGAAAAGCAAAACGCAGACCGCACAGTAAAACTCATAGCCTCGCCGCTGGCTGTGCCTTTGCTGACGGTGGACCCGCTCGAGGCAAGCCGGGCCAGATCCAGGATGCCGGTGATCCGCATTTGGGCGCGCTCGCTTTCCGCCTCGGCTTCGTCCAGCACGATCGGCATGGCGTCGGCGCCAAGCGTTTGCCGGATGCCGGCCTCGGTGGTCGAGCCCTCAAAGCGCTGCGCAAAGACCCCGATCAAGCGCCACACCACGTCCAGCAGCACGGTCGTCTTGCCGGACCCGGCCCCGCCCGAGATCCAGATATGGGGTCGCCAGTGCAGGGCGCCGCACACCGGGGCGATGGCGATCCAGCCCGCGAGCGCAACGGCGGAGAGGGGGTTTTCCCAATTGAGCCTAGCGCAAAGGTCCGCGACCCGCTTGGCTTCCGTCGCGCCGGCGGGCTCAACGTCGAGGTTCACGTTTCGCATGGGCCGTGTGGCCGGGTAGATGTAGGTCTGGCTCGCCTCATAGAGATCAATCCGGCGCTGCCGCGAGAGGGCGAATTGCCCAAGGTGGAACACGGGCTCGCTGCCATCGGTCCAAGCGCCGCGCCCGCGCAGCCGGTCGGGGTGATAAGTCCCGGCCCTGTGCGCTGAGTTCATGAGGGCATTTGCTGCGGCAAGCTCGCCATTGCGGCCGCTCCCAAATTCGCGCTCCCAATAATCAAGGGGCGCTAGCTGGATGAGGTTCTTCCAGGTGTGGCTTGAGGCGGACAAGGCCACAAGCTGCCTCGTGCCCCGCGGCATGTAGTAGTAATACCCCCCATCAAACCCGAGCACCTGATAGTAGGCGTCGAGGTCGCGCGGCTTGGTGGGCTCCCCCTCGATCGGTGGTGGTGGCGGTGGCGCGTCGTCTTCCGGCTCCGGCTGCTCCGGCTCTGGTGGCTCTGGCGGCGGCGGCTCAGGCGGTGGTGGCGCGTCGGGCTGGTAGGGCAGGGCATTTGCCCGCAACCACGCCACAGCGTCAGACACGCCCCAGCCCTCGGCTTCAGCGTCGGCTGCATCCCAGCCCTTCGCGCGGGTCTCCTCCGGCTCGGCGATCTTGATCACGCACCCAAGCGCGGCAAGGCGTGCGGCGATATCACGCGCGGCGTTCATGCCTGGTTCGTCAGCGTCTGGCCAGATGACCACGCTGCGGCCGGCCAGGATATCCCAGCAGGCATGCTTCACGCCTTGGGTGCCACCCGGCCAGGTGCAGACCGAAAGCGGCGGCAAGAGGCGCGCGGCGGCATCGGCGGCCTTCTCGCCCTCCACGATGATGATCTGCCCGGTCGCGATTGGCGCGCGGGGCCAATAGAGCGGCCGCGGCGTCGGGAATGGCACGGTCGCCCATGCCTCGCTGCCATCGGCAAGCCTGACGTAGCGCACGGTCGGCGTGACCTTCTTCCCGTCATCAAACTCGACCCGCATCACATAGCCGAGAAGCTCGCCGTCGATGTCTCGGTACGGGAAGACCATGCTTGGCCGCATGCGCCAGATGCGTTCCTTGCGCGGGTTCCAGACCTCGATCTCGGCCCCCGGCTGAAACATCTCATGGCTGTCGCCAATCTCCGCGACCTCGATGCCGGCATAGGGGTCGAATTGCTCAACCGCGGCGCGCTCAGGGTCGCGCCTGGTGGGTTTCCATTCATCCGCCCCGGTCAGCGTGCGCGCGGCCTGGCCGATCGAAACCCCGTCAATGCGGGCGATGAAGTCCACCACGTCGCCATGCTCGCCGCACCCGTAGCAGTGGTAGAATTCCTTTGCGTCGGAGACCGTGAAGCTGGGGCTCTTTTCGTTGTGGAACGGGCAGAGGCCCTTAAACTCGCCCTTGCCGGCCTTTTCGAGCCGGACCCGGCGGCCAACAACGGCGGAGATCTGGTGCTCGCGGGCGAGCGCCTCAAAGTCAATCTTCATGCTGCCTGCACCGCGCGCGCCTCAATGTCCGCCCTGGCCGCCTGCATGGCGTACCAGACCAGCCTCGACGCCCCGGTGCGCTCATAGCGGCACCATGATTCCTGCGATATTCCCAAGACTTGCGCCACGACTCCTTGTGTCGCGCCGGTCGCAATGCGCCAGGCTGTGACCTCGTGGCCTTTCTTAAACGAGGCCCTGTGCCCAATCGGTCGGCCGCTTGCCTTCAATTTCTCACGGGGTTTCAGGCTCTGAAGGGCCATGAGGTTGCCAGTTTTGACGCGACCGCGCTCCCAATTACAAACCGTCATAGCGGTCACGCCTAGCGCAATAGCCACGTCGCGCTGGGATAGGTTGCGCTCAACCCGGGCCGCGCGAAAGGCAGCGCCGGGGAGGGTGGTGGGGGTGGTCATAGCGGCATCACCTCCTGGCGTGCGTCATGAACCGTGCCGCCGGTTTCGTTCGGCTCAAAGGCCGTGCAGCGCGGGCCGAGTGTGGCGTCTGTCACCCATTCTTTCGGATACTCAGGATCATCCACATCAAAGGCCATGGTGTTTGCTGCAATCTCGCAGCTATCGCCTTCGCCGGCCTGAAATGCAGCATCGCGCCGGCAGCAACCGCACCAGCGCTCCATAAAATCCATACCTTCGCGGCCGCTTGATGGGCGGTAGGCGTGGGTGGTTGGGCTCATTTGCTGCCCCCTTCCGCGCGCTCCAGGGCGTCCATGACGGCTTCCATCATGTCTTGAACCTCCTTCAAGTTGCAGTACGTACCGCCTTGCAGGTGCGCGCTGCGCTTGGTCAGGCGCAGACGCATCAAGCGCTCCGTGACGTTCAGCAGGCGGCCAATGATGACCACGCCATGCGCGGTCTGGTTCCGCTCCATGATGTGCGGGAAAGCATGCGCAAGCGCCGCGATGGGCGCCGCGAGCCCGGCTATATCAATCTGGTTCGCATCGGTGGCCTTGGTGCCGTCCTCCCATGCCCGGAAGGCGTCATAAAGCGACTCGGTGGCCTGTTGGATCGAGGCATTGGCCTCCTCCAGCGCAGCCTCGGCTTCGTCCCGGTCGCAGTGCTCGTATTCAGGGCTACGCGGGTCGGTGGTGTTCAGGTTGTCAGGGTAGGGCATTGGGTTTTTCCTGCGCCGGTCTCTCCCGGCTGTCACGCTCTGCCCTTCGGCGTTCAAGGCCGGGACATCCTCCCGGCGGGGCTGGGCGGTATGGCTCAAGGCCAAGGCGCCAAGTGGTTTAAGCCTCAAGCCGCCGCCCAATGGCGAACCCAAAACATCAGGTTGGAGACCTGCATGGTGGCCGCCTCAATCCGCACAGACAGGCTGTGCTTCAGGTGCGCATGCTGCGGCTGCGTCAGCGCGTGGTTCATTGCGCGGATCGAAGCGTTCAGCTTTTCGACCTGCGTAAGGTTGCTGGCGATGCGGGTGGCGGTGGTGGCTGTCATCTCTCTATCTCCTCCGGCTTGATTGCCGTTGTTGGGTTTATAGCAACGCTCCAATCACGCCGTCAATAGGTATTTTATAAATATCTTCGCCGCGCCAAGCCAGCAGGAGAGGTAACGGGGTGGGGCGCGTGTTACGAAATTATCCAACAATACCAACACGATAGCAAAAAAGGTGACGGTTACGCTCCAGATTTGAAGATATATATAGAGATAGAGAGAGAGATAGACATATATATATAATAATAATAATAATCTATTTATGTATGTTGTTGTTGTTACCTACCCCCTAGCCCCTTGACCTAAAAGGAAAATGTCGAGGTTACGCGAAGTGTCACTTCGTACCCTATTGCAAGGGTGGCGCGGAATTGCTATTTGCGCAATATGCCAACCGAAAAACCCAAGGCCAAGCGAGGCCGGCCTTCCGGCTTCACGGAAGAGATCGCGGCGGAAATCTGCCGGCGAATGGCGCTAGGCGAATCCGTGCGGAAGATCCTGACCGAGCCAGGCATGCCGGACTGGGCCTCGGTCTGGCGTTGGCTTGAAAGCAACGAGGTTTTTCGCGCCCAATACGCAAGGGCTCGGGAAGCCCAGGCTCATGCCCTTGTGTCGCAGATCTTCGACATCGCGGACGACGACTCGGCGGATTGGTCCGAGCGTGATGGCGTGCCGGTGGTGAACGGCGAGGCGATCCAGCGCTCACGCCTGCGGGTCGACACGCGCAAGTGGTTCGCGTCCAAGGTGCTGCCCAAGCTCTACGGGGACAAGCTTAGCCACGAGGTCACGGGGCAAGGCGGTGCGCCGCTCGTGATCCAGGTCGTGACCGGCATTGATCGCAACCCGGGCGACGACGCCGGGAAATGACCGGGCAGGTGATCGACACGGGCTATCGGCCGCGGTGGTTCCAGCGCGAGATCCATTCGAGGCTGAAGCGGTTCTCCGTGCTGGTCCTCCACCGCCGCGCCGGCAAGACTGTGCTGGCGGTCAATCAACTCATCCACTCCGCCCTGACCGCCAAGCGTCCTGATGCGCGCTTTGGCTACATCGCGCCGTACCTCAAGCAGTCCAAGTCGATCGCCTGGGATTACGTCAAGACGTACACGCGCGCCGTGCCAGGCGTGCGCTACAACGAGAGCGAGCTCGCAGCGGATTTCCCCAATGGCGCGCGGGTGAGGTTGTTCGGCGCCGATAACCCCGACGCCATGCGCGGCCTGTACTTCGACGGCGTGGTGCCGGACGAGGTGGCGGACATGCGGCCCGAGACCTGGGGCGAGGTCATCCGGCCGGCGCTGGCTGACCGCAAGGGCTGGTGCCTGTTCATCGGCACTCCCAAGGGCATGAACCAGTTTTACGAGCTATTCCAGCAGGGGCAGAATGACCCGGCCTGGTACAGCGCGATTTACCGGGCGGACGAGACCGGAGCGATCGATGCGGAGGAGCTCGAGCTTGCCCGGCGCGCGATGTCGGACGCGCAGTTTCGGCAAGAGTTTCTGTGTGATTTCGCTGCGGCAACGGACAACACCCTGATCACGATCGACGTGGTGACGGCGGCGGCGGCGCGCGTGGTGCCAGAGCGCGACCTTGCCGGTTTGCCGCGCATCCTTGGGGTGGACGTGGCGCGGTTTGGCGATGACCGCTCGGTGATCCAGAAGCGGCAGGGGTTTGCCGCGCATCCGCCTCAAGTGATCAAGGGGGCGGACAATATGCACCTGGTCGGGCTGGTGGCGCAGGAAGCTGTGGCGTGGAAGGCAAACGCGATCTTCATCGACGCGGGCCGGGGCGAGGGCGTGATTGATCGACTGCGCCAGCTTGGCTTTCAGGTGGTCGAGGTCAATTTCGGCGCGCGTGCCACGCATTCGCGGTTTGTGAACAAGCGGGCGGAGATGTGGTCGGACATGGCGGCCTGGCTTGCGGGCGGCGGCTCGATCCCGAACGAGCCCGAGCTCAAGACCGACCTTTGCGTCCCGACCTATAGCTACGACGCGGCCAATCGGTTCAAGCTCGAGAGCAAGGACGAGATCAAGGCGCGCGGCCTGCGCAGCCCCGACCTGGGCGATGCTCTGGCCCTGACCTTCGCCTTCCCGGTGGCGATGACCGAGGTGTATTTGCCGGGCGAGGCGGGCCAGAAACGCACCGCGATGTCCGTGCATGACTACAATCCCTTTGAGTAATCGTTGGTAAAATTACAACGTATTGCAGTATTCTCAATGATTTGCTATAGGCTAGTCTTCCCCTTTGAGGGTGTTTAAATGTGTAAGGTCAAAACGCCTAGCATGCCGGCGCCACCGCCGCCGCCGCCTCCGCCCGCAATTGAAACGAGCCCGGGGGTTTCGGCTGATCCGCCGCGCGCTGTCGATGAGGCGGTGAGCCGAGCGCGGTCTGATGAGCGTCGTCGTATTCGGTCGGCTGCTGGTTACTCCAGCACTATTGCGACCGGAGTGGCGCCTTCTGCTGCTGCGGAGACCGCAAGCATGAGCCTGCTTGGCGGCGGCAGCCGCATGCTTGGTCAATAATGCTCGACCCTGGCGCACCCAAGAAGCACTTCGAGCGGCGCCTCAGTGCGCTGCGCGATGAGCGTTTCGGGTGGATTAGTCACTGGACTGACCTGTCGGACCATATCATCCCGCGCCGTGGCCGGTTCCTGACGCATCAGTCGCAGGACTCGAACAAGGGCGACAAGCGCAACTCCAAGATCATCGACCCGACCGGCGCGCTCGCGTCTCGCACGCTGGCATCCGGCATGATGGCCGGCATCACCTCGCCGGCGCGTCCCTGGTTCAAGCTGCAACCCCCCGACCTGGAGATGATGGAATACGGCCCGGTGCGGTCTTGGCTCGATCAGGTGCAGCAGCGGCTCATGACCGTCTTCGCGCGGTCAAACGTCTACAACGTCCTTCCCGTGGTCTATGAGGAGCTTGGCGTCTTCGGCACGGGCGCGATGGTCGTGCTGGACGACGACGAGGACATCATCCGCGCCTATCCGCTCACGATCGGCGAATACATGATCGGCAACTCGCGGCGCCTGGTGGTCGATACGCTCTACCGCGAATTGCAGATGACCGTGGGCCAGCTTGTCAGCGAGTACGGGCTCGAGCGCTGCACGCCCGCGACCCAGGCGCTCTACCGGCAAGGCGCGCTCGACACATGGGTCAACGTGGTTCACGCATGCGAGCCGAACGACAAGCGCATCGCCAACACGCCCGGCGCGCGTGGCATGCCGTACCGCTCCGTGCATTTTGAGACCGGCGCGCAAGAGGACCAGTTCCTGCGCGTGTCGGGCTACGAGGAGTTCCCGGCCATGTGCCCGCGCTGGCACATCACGGGGACGGATGTCTATGGCCGCAGCCCGGGGATGGAGGCGCTGCCGGACATCAAGCAGCTTCAGGTCATGGCCAAGCGCAAGGCGCAGGCGATTGACAAGATGGTGAACCCGCCCATGACGGCGCCGGCGTCTCTTCGCCATCAGGCGGCATCCATCCTGCCGGGCTCGATCACTTATCTTGACATCAGCGCGGCGCAAGCGGGGCAGCCTGCCTTCCGCCCGGCCTATGAGGTCAACCCGCGCGTGCAAGAGCTCATGATCGACATCCAGAACAAGCAAGCGGATGTCAAAAGCGCGTTTTATGCGGACCTGTTCCTCATGCTGGCCAATAGTGACCGGCGCCAGATCACGGCGCGCGAGATCGATGAGCGCCACGAAGAAAAGCTCCTCATGCTCGGCCCTGTGCTTGAGCGCCTGCACGATGAGCTCCTTGACCCATTGATTGATCGCACGGTCGCGATCATGGCGCGCAAGCAACTCCTGCCGCCCGCGCCTCCCGAGCTTCAGGGTGTCGAGCTTCGCGTCGAGTATATCTCGATGCTGGCTCAGGCGCAGCGTGCGGTGGGCACGTCCTCGATCCGCGATTACGCGACCTTTGCGATCGGCCTGGCTGGGGCGAAGCCGGATGTGCTGGACAAGGTCGATTTCGACAAGATGGTGGACAATTACGGGATGATGATCGGCGTCCCGTCTGACGTGATCCGCACGCAAGAGCAGGTGGATCAGATCCGGGCCGAGAAGGCGCGGCAAGCGCAACAGGCGCAAGCGATGCAGATGGCAGGGGCCGCCGCACAAACAGCCGAGACCATGGCGAACACACCAATCGGCGACCAGAACGGGCTCGAGAGGGTCATGGAAGGCATGGGGATGCCGGTATGATGAAGATTGTTCAAGTTCCATCTGTGGCTGTGGTGGCTCAGGTGGTGGCCAGCCGGGAGGTGGCTCCTGACTCTTGGCTGGCCAATCGCTTACGCGTCGAGCGTGCTCCGCGTAAGGTCGCCGTCCCGGTCTTTCCTCCCGCCGACGCTGCGATAACCTTGCCCGGCGCTCCTCTGGGGGTTTTGGAGGGGCGCCGGGTCTTTTCACATTCTAGCAACCGGAGGATTGGCGCATGAGGGCCGCTCTCTGGCGTTTGCTGTCGTCCTGGTGTTGGTCTGCGAGCGATGCGTTCCATTGGCTGGGCGATCAGGCTGAAGGTCGCGCCAAGCGTGTGCTGCGGAAGCGCCGCGCATGAGTGCCGCCCGCCGCAAGCATGAGCCTTTCGACGCTTCCGACCCTGGGCAGGTGTCGGCGCGCGTCAATGCCGACAAGCGCCGCCGCGAGCGCGAGGTTGATGACCTGCGTGCGGTCGTGGCCACGCCGGAGGGCCGCCGCGTCATGTGGCGGATGCTCGAGCATTGCGGTGTCTTCCGCTCCACCTTCACCGGCCACGGTGCGCGCGATGCCTTCAACGAGGGCGCTCGCAATGTGGGGTTGTTTGTCATGGGCGAATTGGCCGAGGCCGAGCCCGAAGTGATCACAACGATGCTTAAGGAAAGCAAGAAAGATGTCTGAATCCGTCAACGCCGCACAGGCTTCCACCGACGCGGGTGCCGGACAGGCTGCGGCCGATACGAGCACGCCGGCGCCCGACGCGCCTGTCTCCGCTCTGTCTGCCGCTGGCGCTGCCGAACCCAAGGCAGACGCTGCTGCACCGGCCCAAGCCGAGGCTCCCAAGCCCGCGGCCGTGCCGGAAAAGTACGAGCTCAAGGCCCCCGAGGGGATGCAGCTCGATGCTTCTGCGATTGAGGCGGCAACCCCGATCTTCAAAGACCTGGGGTTGACCTCCGAGCAAGCGCAGAAGCTCTCCGATGTCTATGCCTCGCAGATGGCACGGATGGCGCAGCAGCAGCGCGAAACTTGGACCAAGCAGCATGAGGGCTGGGTCTCTGACATGAAATCGGATGCGGAGTTTGGCGGCGACAAGTTTGCCTCCTCCATGTCCACCATGTCGCACGTCATCGACAAGGTGATGGGCAGCGAGGCCGATGCCTTCAAGCAGATGCTGGACCTGACCGGGGCGGGCAACCACCCCCAGATGGCGAGGCTTCTGTACCGCGTCGGTAAGGCGATCGGCGAGGACGGTCTGGTGCGTGGCGGCCCTGCGGGTGCCATGACCGAGAACGACCTGGCCAAGAGCCTCTTTCCAACCATGAAATCTTGAGGTGTGAACCATGGCACTTTTGAGCGCCAACAACCCGACCCTGATCGACGTCGCAGCGCGGCTCGATCCGAACAGCAACATTGACAAGATCGTAGAGCTTTTGGCTGCGACGAACCCTGTCTTGCAGGATATGTCCTTCATGGAAGGCAACCTGCCAACCGGGCACAAGACGACCGTGCGCACCGGCCTGCCCGGCGTGACCTGGCGCAAGCTCTACGGCGGCGTGCAGCCCAGCAAGTCCACCACCACCCAGGTGACGGACTCGTGCGGCATGCTCGAAGCCTATGCCGAAGTGGACAAGGCGCTCGCCGATCTGAACGGCAACGCGGCCGCCTTCCGCCTGTCTGAGGACCGCGCCTTCATCGAGGCGATGTCGCAGGAGATGGCGCAGACCCTGTTCTATGGCAACGAAGGGACCGAGCCTGAAGCCTTCACCGGCTTTGCGCCGCGGTACAATTCGCTGTCTGCGCAGAATGCGGACAACATCATCGACGCCTCCGGCTCTGGCTCCGACAACACGTCGATCTGGCTGGTCGTGTGGGGTCCGAACACCTGCCATGGGATTTATCCCAAGGGCTCGACCGGCGGCGTGCAGATGCGCGACCTTGGCGAGGTCACGGTGGAAAACGTGGACGGCAATCAGGGCCGTGCGCAGATGTACCGCTCGCACTATCGCTGGGATTGCGGCCTGACCGTGCGTGACTGGCGCTATATCGTGCGCATCTGCAACGTGGACGTGTCTGACCTGACCACGGTCGCTAACACGAAGAACCTCATCAACTGGATGATCCAGGCTGCTGAGCGCATTCCGTCCCTGTCTGCTGGCCGGGCGGCGTTCTACGTCAACCGCAACATTCGCGAGAAGCTGCGCCTTGGCATTCTCGAGAAGGTGGCGAGCAATCTCACCTTTGAAACGGTGGTGGGCAAGCGCGTTCTTTCGTTCGATGAGATCCCGGTGATGCGTACCGACGCGATCCTCAACAACGAATCCCGTGTCGTGGCTTGATCAGGTAAGAAAGGAACATTCTCATGGCTATTCTTGACAAGCGCACCGAGTTTGCTGACGCGGTGGCGCTCAACACGGGGGCCGCGGGCACCTACAACATTGGCGACCAGATCGACCTTGGCCTTGCTGGTCGCGGCATCAGCGAGCCGGGCGATCAGCTTTATCTGGTTCTCCAGGTGGCGACCGGCATTACTGCCGGCTCTGCCGGGACGGTGCAGTTTCAGCTTGCGACGGACGATAGCTCCACGCTGGCCACGAACGCCACGCAGTCCATCCACCTCCAGACCCGCGCTTTCGTTACTGGCACAGGCACGGGCACGACCACGTTGCGCCCCGGCACGGTCCTGGGTGTGTTTGCGCTGCCGATCGAGGGCGTGGTGTACGAGCGCTACCTTGGCGTGCAGCAGGTGACAGGTACGGCCGCGATTACGGCCGGCGCGGTCGATGCGTTCCTGACGCCGACGCCGCCTGCCTGGAAGGCGTATGACGCCCCCTGGCAGCTTTGATCGTTAGGTAAGGAGGGCGGCGCATGAAAGTCCGGGTCACACAGGTTGCGTTCTGGGACGGTTCGCGCCGCCGTGTGGGCCAGGTGCTCGAGGTGCCAGACGGCATCAAGGGCTCCTGGTTCGAGGTGGTGGAGGGGCAACCCTCCGCCGCGTCTTCTGAGCGGCAGAAGCGGGCCAAGCCTGCGCCGATCGCTCTGTCTGAGATTGGGAAAGAGCCGCCTGTCGGGCCGCTTGACCCGCCGGCGATTGAGATTTGAGGGAGGCATAGATGCCAACGATTTCAGCGGTGGTTGACGGGCGCAAGCCTACCGATGTTGCTTTCTCAGGCGAGAGCTCTGCCTTTACCTGGAACCCTCTTGCCAATGGCGATGACGGCGCTGCGGTCCAGTATGGCGCATTCACTGATCGCAGCATCCAGTTTGCCGGCACGTTCGGCACGGGTGGGACGGTGGTGCTTGAGGGCAGCAATGACGGCACCAATTGGCAGACGCTGACTGACCCGCAGGGGAACGTGATCAGCAAGACCGCCGCGTCGATCGAGGCTGTGACTGAGGCAACGCGGTACATCCGCCCGCGCGTGACGGCTGGCGACGGCACCACGGCCATCAAGGCCATTTTGTTTGTGCGAGGGTAAGGCAATGGCTGAGATCACCAGCATGCAGACGGCGCTGATCGAGGTCCGCAAAGGCTTGCGGATCTTCAAAGCGCTTGAGTTCATTGAGCAGGCGGGCGCCAAGATTGAGGCTTCCCAGCAAAACGAAGCCGAGCTCCTGACCTCCATCGCCTCGCTGCGCGTGAAGCATGCCGAGACCATGGCGGCGTGCGAGGCTGAGCTTACGGCGCAAGCCTCGCGCCTGGCCGATGCCAAAGCTCAGGCGGCCCAAGCTGAAGCGGTGGCGACACGCGAGGCTGAGAAAATCCTCGCCGATGCCGAGTCTAAGGCAAAGACGCGCACCGCGGCGGCCAATGACGCGGTAATCCAGGCGGAGGCGGTTGTCGAGCGCGCGAGGGCGGAGGCAATCGATGCCGAGGCTGCGCGCGACCTGGCTAAGGCCGAGCTTGCGGATATTGACGCGCGGCGCAAGGCGCTGTCGCAGGAGGTTGCGGCGCTACTGGCTCGGATGGGCGGCTAACCTATGTCGGATTACGCTGAAGCCAATCCCGGCGCGGGCGGCCCCAAATTCGCAACTGACATTCTCGGCGGCGTGAATCATCCGTATGCCAAGCTGGAGTTTGGCGCAGACGGGTCCGCGATTCCGGTGTCGGAAGACAATCCGCTGCCTACGCAAGCGGTTGGCGAATTGATTGAAGCTATTGAAGCAATGCGGATGGCGATCAATGCGCTGAAAAAAACTATCGGTTCTGCTTTGCCGAACGCGCAGGGCTTTCCGATTATGGAAGTGCGGCAGTCCGCAGCGGGCAACTTGATCATCAGCGCCCAGCAAAACGGAACATGGAACATTGCGACCCTGACAAACCAGACGCAAATCGGTGGCTTTGCTGCGAATGATCAAGTCCCGGCTTTTTTTGCAATGCGCGCGGCTTCGTTCCGCAGAAACATTACGGTGACATGACATGCCCACAACAAACGGCAACAAAAAAATTCTGGACCTGAAGCAGTGGGAGTTTATGGCCCTGGCGCCGGGCGCTTCTTTAACTGGTTCATTCGTTGCCTCATCGCGCCATTTTAGGCAGCAGCAGCTTTACGTGCGAAGCAACACGGAAGCATGGATTTACAATCCATCAGAAGACGGGTTTGGTGAAATGCTTAGCCCTGCACTTGCTGGCACATTTGGCGCGGGCGCGGCTGGGGTGGCGGGCGCGTGGTCAACCGGCTCGACTGTTGGCGCGGCGTCACTGACGGCAACGGGCGGAACCACAACTACGATTGTCACGAACCAGACTTTGGCGCGTGATCTGCGGGGCTATCAAGTTTTGATTATGGCTGGCCCAAATGCTGGGGCCGTGCTGCCGATCTCGTCCAATACCATTGGCGTAAATGCTACCATTACCGTTCCAATTCAGGCCAGTGCGTTTTCTGCCTCGACGGTGTATCGGCTGCTTACCCCGCGCTGGTATGTTTTGGGGGCTGGCACTTTGGCTGCCGGTTCGTTCAAGGTTTATGATTACGCCACCAACACTTGGACAAACCTTTCAATCACCGGTCTTGCGGCGACCATCGGCACTGATAGCAAATTGATAGCTACGCCGAGTATTGTTGACGGCGCTTTCAAGCAATTTGCCACCGGCACCGCCACCTCTGCCACGGCCACCACGCTAACCCAAACGGGTAAAGCCTGGACCGCATCGCAGTGGATCAATTCGCAAGTGCGTATCACTGGCGGCACGGGCGCGGGCCAGATCAGGACGATCACGGCCAACACAGCGGATACGCTTGCCTGTGCTACCTGGACAACCACGCCAGACGCGACCAGCACCTATGCAATCGAAGGGAATGACAATTTCCTTTATTACATGGGCAACAACGCGGTTACGCTTTACCGCTATGATATAGCCGCTAATACTTGGTCAACGCTTTCACCTGGCGTAGCGCGCGGCGGGGCGCCGGTTTTGGGCATGTCTGGCCATTGGGTGCATAGCGTGACGGAAGCCGATTGGAGTGTTGAGAATGCTATTCTGAATGGGCGTTACATTTATTCGTTCCGTGGGGGCGGCGCGCTACTTGATCGGTACGATATTGCAGCGAATAGTTGGGCGGCAATTACCTACAGCCCAGCGGCAGCAACCTTTGGCGGCGGCAGCAAATACGCTTTGCATAATGGCTTTTTGTATATCCAGAAGGATAATATCGGACGCTGGTATTACTATGATTTTGCCCGATCCGAATTGTTTCCGTGGGGCAATATGCTTTACCCGCAAGGCGCGGCAATTGCTGGCGATACGGCTTTTGATGTGCTCTACAAAGACGGCTTAACGGAAATCTACTACGTCTATATGATCCACAACACTTCTCAAATCATGCTTCGGCAGGCGGTGATCTGATGGAAAATCAAGAAAAGCTGGCGATTGAAAACGCCCGCCTTACCAATCTTATGCAGCAGCGCACAGCCGCCGCTGTTATTGGCGAAAGGGAGCGCGTGGCGTTGTTGGAGGTGGAGATCGAAAGGTCGGAAGCGATGATTGCCAGCCTTGAGGCGCGAATTGCGTCTGGTCAGTAGTTTGGTGATTGGTGGCGTTTCAAGGGCATGATCACGACGCATTACTTTTTTTTCTTCTTCAATGCCGGGGGCGGAGAGCCGCCACCACCCATCATTGATGGGGGTGATTTCATCATTCGGGTCCGTCGCAGGCGGCGGAGGAGGTAGGCATGTCTTCGCAAGTCCAGATTTGCAACATGGCGCTTGGCTACCTGAACCACGGCATCCGCATTGCGGCCCTGGATGAAGGCAGCAACGAAGCGGACCAGTGCCAGCTTTATTATGATCATGCGCTGCGCTCTGCTTTGCGCGCTGCGCCTTGGGCTTTTGCCAAGCGCTACGCGACCCTTGCGAGCCTGAGCAATCCGGTCTCGACGGAGTGGGCCTTCATGTACGCCTATCCGAGCGATGGCATCATCATCCGTTCGATCCTGCCGCGCGTGGCGTCAACGCCGCCGAACCGCTGGGAAATCGCCTCGACCACCTCAAACCAGAAGGTGATCCTGTGCAACGTGCCGGACGCCACCGCCTGCTACACCGCGAGCATCACTGATCCGAGCCTGTTTGACCCGCAATTCGTGAGCGCTTTTGCGTGGCAGCTTGCCGGGGAATTGGCGGTCGTTTTGACCGGCAACCCGGGGCTGAAGCAGATGGCGAACGCGCAATTCGGGCGCGCGGTCAATCTGGCGATGGTCAGCAACGGGGCGGAGGAGGTCGGGCCGCCGGCGATCGAGGCTGAATGGATACGGGCGCGCGAAGATGCGCCCTATGCGCGGGGGGTGTGGGAATGACCTCGATCCTGCGTCCATCCTTTGCTGGGGGCGAGCTCTCGCCTTCGCTGTTTGCGCGTGTGGATCTGGCTAAGTATCAGAGCGGCCTGGCGCTGGCCCGCAATTTTTTCGTGCAAGCCCATGGCGGCGCGTCTAACCGTGCGGGCTTGCGCTACGCGGGCGAGGTTAAGGCTTCCGCCACGGCTGGCCGGCTGGTCCCGTTCCAGTTCAACACCACCGACACCTATGTCCTGGAGTTCGGGCAGGAGATCATGCGCGTCATCAAGAATGGCGGCTATGTGCTCGAGGCTGACAAGGTGATCTCAAGCATCACCCAGGCCAGCCCTGGCGTCTTCACGACCACGGCGGCGCATGGGTTCTCGACGGGCGAGGAGGTCTATCTCGAGGACATTGTCGGCATGACGCCGCTGAACAAGCGCAGCGCTATCGTGACGGTCTTAAGCGCGACGACCTACTTCCTGACCGGGCGCGATGGCGTGGCGATCAGCACCGCGGCATATCCGGCCTATGTGTCGGGCGGGAACGTGGCGCGCATCTATCAGATTTCCACCCCCTACAATGCGGCGGACCTGCCGCTGCTGAAGTTTGTTCAAAGCGCGGACGTGATGACTCTGACCCATCCGTCCTATGCGCCGCGCGACCTGACCCGCACGGGGGACGCGGCATGGACCCTGACGGCCATCACTTTTGCGCCTGCTATTGCGGCGCCAGGCGCTCCGACTGTCACGCCCCGCACCACGGGCTCGACGACGTATTCCTATGTGGTGACGGCGATCGGGGCGGGGGGCGAGGAGTCTTTAGCCTCGGCAGCCACCGCGATTGCAGACGGCAACGCGGCGGCGAGCAACGATGTGAGTTGGCCTGCGGTCGCGGGCGCGGTGTCGTATGTGGTCTATAAGCAGGGCGGCGCGCTCTATGGTTTTGTTGGGCGCGCGACCGGCACGACCTTCTGGGACAACAATATTGATCCAGATGAAAGTGACACGCCTCAAATAGCGGCTAATCCATTTTCGGGCGCCGGTAATTATCCCGGATGCGTGACCTACCACGAGGAGCGCAAGGTTTATGGGCGCACTAATGCCAAACGTCAAAGCCTGTTTTTTTCGCAGCCTGGCGCCTACAACAATTTCGGCACGTCAACCCCAACCAAGGATGACGACGCGATCGAGGCGTCCTTGGTCTCGCGGCAGGTGCATGAAATCCGCGCGCTGCTGTCGCTTGGCGGCCTGGTCGTGATGACCTCTGGCGGCGAATGGCTGGCCAAGCCTGGAGGGCAGTCGGACGCGATCACGCCTTACTCGCTGGTGGTGAAGCCGCAAAGCTACCGGGGCGTATCGGACGTG
>Ga0315905_10001600_pt1 | contig 24202 bp, 22 predicted proteins | sample LakEriMetagenome_5_FD_203522 | JGI IMG/M metagenome (GOLD analysis project Ga0315905, IMG submission 203522) | Freshwater fungal communities from buoy surface, Lake Erie, Ohio, United States - Buoy 4 MA121 | ecosystem: Environmental > Aquatic > Freshwater > Lake | place: USA: Lake Erie, Ohio...
CTTCACCCAAAAAAGCAGTTCCATTTGCCGTCTGTTGATAATAATCGAGGAGGATCGCTCGATCCTGTTCAATGGCCAATTTAGCGGCCTGAAGAAGAGTTTGTGAAGAAGGAAACAACTGGGCACCCAAAGATGCAACACCACTACCTGATTGAGCAGAAGATGAGCTAGAAGCAGCAGAAGCAGCAGAAGATGAATTAGAAGCCGGAGCACTCATCCGTTAGGTCTGTCAATAAAAAATAAATCGTATTGAATTTTTTAACGCATTTGTATTTTCCACTTAGATCAATGGAACATAGAGAACACCCGCTTGGTGTCTTTCAAAGATTTTGTTAAGAAATTCATATGCAGTTTGAATTTGTTGCATTTGTCTTGCTCCCGTAATAATAATTTTGCCAGTTCGGAAAATGCTCATTGTAATTCGCTTACACTGACCTTCTCCATCACCCGATCCTTGTCCTTTGCAGATCTTTTCACATGAACAAATACCACTCTTTTTATTTTTGGTATTGTAGAAGTATTTGGTATTTACACCTTGATAGATGGTTTTCTCCAACATACTGAAGAGATTGTATTCATTGATCAACAATTTATGAAGGGCATCTTGATTAATGAATCGATTGATTGAATAGTCCGTATTGATAAGCTGAACAGAGAAACGATGAATATTGACTTTTTGAGAGAAAGGGGTTTCTGGAAAGGTCAGAATCAATTGATAGAGCCAGTCCAGTGCAGCTCGAGCAAAATCCTCAGAAGTCACACCTGTCATCTGAATTCCACCGTTAGCAAATAGTTTAATATTCACCTCCTTCCAACTGTCTCCCTTCTCATCCGCATCCTCCACCTTCCTTCGAACCACAATTGTAGATTGATTAAAGAAGGTCTTGTCCGATATCTTTCGATTCGTAAAGACATCCTTGTAACTCCAACCCAATACACGATTGCCATACTCAATCTTCAATACACCCTCGGAAGGATACCACAGAGGCATAATATAGTCTCGCAAAGATTCGAATACTGAACCGAGATTAATAGGAGATCCCCAATGGGCGGTAATGACCATCGTTGATACTCGCAAATCTGTCTTATTAAACTCCATGATCGATGTTAGTTCATTTGGCTTTTTCCACATGACACTTCTTTTCAATTTTATCTTTAAATACTCTAATTAGGTCGATCAGCTGATTTTCTGTTTGGGTATAGAGGTAAGTTGTATCCGTGATAAATGGGTAAATCATATTTATTTTTTCAACGAGATCGGTATCTAATATTTCGAACATATCTCCAAGCAGGAGCAATTCAGATAAAATCATTTGATAGTCCATATTGGATTCTCTTATCAGTTTTTTCCATTGGGATGGATGCGAATGAATATATTTCCAAATTCTCTCATCCGTATCTTTTTTTCTTTCAATAAGTCGAAGATCTCCTCTTGTGATTGCTGTAAATAACGTATTGGATTCCTGAAATCGATTTGGTGGATCATAACGAATTTTAAGGAGACGTTGGCGTAATTTTGGATGAATTCGACTTTGTGAATTACAAATTAAGATAACACATATTTGTCGCGGATCCGTATTCAAGATTGTCTGTAAAGATAATTGAGCTGCTTCTGTCAATGTCTCACATTCATCTAGAATAAGAAATCGAGGGGCGGTCTCCTCCTCTGTTCTCCAATCCACTGATAAAAAAGGGAATACCTTTTGACGGATTGATTCTAAACTACGCTCATCCGCTGCATTCATTGAAATACACATGAGTGATTTACGATTCCCCCAAATACGATCTACCAACCATCCCGCACTTGTCGTCTTTCCAGAGCCTGGGGGGCCAAATAACAACAAATGCTGCAATGTATGCGGGTTCTCTAAAAACATTGAAAAACAGGTTTGAACACGTTCACACCAATAAGAAGTATCCACTGTCGTCATAGTTTGTATTTAACCTTGTCTAACGCTTTAACCCCTTGATTCGCATATTTTACAAAACCACTTAAATGACTGAATGAGACGAAGTAACTAACAATGAGTGGTCGTGGCAGAGGTAAACGCGCAAAAGTGATTGAACCATCGTCTTCAACCGTAGATGAATTGCCTGTTAAAAAGACAACAAAAAAGAAACAATTCCCTGTCGTGGCAGTTATCACACCCGATGGGATTGAAGGGAACTTGTTAGCACCGACACGTCGACCTCTTGTCGTGCATTTGCCAATCCAGAGTAAGGATGTCCCGTCCAATGATATGCCTATTACTTATAATCCCCTACCGCCAATGGAGGCACAGCCATATGATATTCATTACGAAAATCCGTTTCATGAGGAACTTGAAAACATTGATACTTCCCTCGCTTCAACGCCAGCTCCAATCGTTTCCCATTCGGCACCCACTTCTACCTCTAGCATCTCTTCTACTACGGTATCTACTACAAATTCTGTAAATGCAACGGATGATATTGATTTTTATAAACTAAAAGGGACATTTCTCGTTCAATATAAGGATTCATCTGAAGTAAAAACAATTCCTACATCGTCTGATGCAGCCTGTTTTTGGTGTTGTCATACCTTTACGAATCGTCCTGTTGTATTACCGGTTCGTGATACAGGTGAACATTTGATTGTTATGGGAAATTTCTGTTGTCCTGAATGTGCATGCTCTTATTTATTCGATATGCGTCAAGATGCTCATACACGATGGGAACAATTGTCTCTTCTTTACCGTGTATATGGTGAAGTATGTCGAGGGAATATTCATCCAGCACCTCATCGAACAATGCTAACTTTATTTGGCGGATGTCTGTCAATTGAGCAATATCGTAAGATGATACAATCGCATAAAGTTCGTGTTGATATCCATCTTCCACCCATGGTAAGTATCTTATCAACTATGGATACAAAACCAATTGACTTTTATGATTCCAGTCTGACTAAGAATGTAAATGAAACGGTAACAGAACGCCTACAGAAAGCGGAGGAAGTATTGCGTTTGCGTCGCACAAAACCTCTAAAAGCTTGGGAGTCTACATTGGATGCATGTATTAATTTGAAGATCAAGTATGATCACCATTCAAAAACAGAATCCACTTTATCTCTTGGATCATAATGCATTTACATGCTGAATCGATTTTTACTTTAGTGAAATAAAAATTGATTCAGAAACAAAACTTAAACTAATCAGAAAAAGGTCTATTAATCATTTCATCGGATCAACATGGAATCGGTTCGCTCTCTTCTTATTCGCACGTGCAAGTCTCAAATCGAGAAAGAATTGGGACATCTTGAACATTGGCTTCTTCGTCTCCCTGATGATGGACCCGTTTCAGCGCCCAGTCATTCATCATCGTCGTCATCATCATCGTCGTCGTCCTCAACTAATAAGGAACCAGAATGGGCTATTCTTGCATCATCTATCCAACAACTTACACGACAATTGGAATCGCAGCAAACTCTTCTACATACCATCGTCGATCGTTTAACTGCACTTGAAAGTGTAAAAGGTATTCATATCGAAACGGATAGTCAACCATGGATGGATGATATTACTACACCTTATGTTCATGATGAAAACAAATCAGAAGTATCTGATTCGGATACGAATATCTATCTGGTATGCAAACAGGATGAAGAGCCTGTTGTTGAACAGCCAGTGGTAGAAGAACATGTTCAAGAGCCTGTTCAAGAACAAGTTATTGAAGAACCAGTCGTTCAAGAAGAGCCAGTTGTTCAAGAAGAGCCAGTTGCTGAAGAAGAGCCTGTTCAAGAACCAGTTGTTCAAGAACCAGTTGTTCAAGAGGAGCCAGTTGTTCAAGAGCTTGTTGTTGAACCTGTTCAAGAGGAGCCTGTGGTAGAAGAACAAGTCGTTCAAGAACATGTTGTAGAAGAGCCTGTTCAAGAGTCAGTTATTCAAGAGGAGTATCCGAATACGGTAAAAGAGCCAGAAACAAAGACGGAACAGGAAGAGGTCCAAGAAGAAGAGATCCAAGAGGAAGAAGAGGTCCAAGAGGAAGAAGAGGTCCAAGAGGAAGAGGATGGAGTTGAATTGGAGGAGATTACTTATCAGAATGTAACCTATTACCGCGATCCAGATATGATGATTTACTCAATGGATGAGGATGGTCAACCATCCGATGAGCCAATTGGATACTGGAAGGAGAAAACAAAGAGTGTTGCATTTTATAAGAAGAAATAAACCTAAACTGATAATATATTTCTAGACTTGATAGGATGGTATCATACAAAAACCTATTTTTAGTGAAATGTATGACTTTATGGAATTGGTCAAATGAGAAGGTAAAACGCTTGTATGATAAATTCTATAATTTATGTGAATATATTTCTATTTATTTTCATAAAGAATTTTACATATGGTATCTTTTTAAAGATGCCCTATTTCCTTTATCATATCGTCAATCCTTTAAAGTAAATACGGATACGGCATGGGAATATCATCCCGATAAGCAAATATTAAAATGGAGAGGATCTGATCTAGACCAGACTGAATATTCAATAGCATGGCTCTCCGCCTCTATCAAATCTGCACAACGCGAATCAGAGATGGATACTTTTTTATCTACATTACGAATTCATACACATGAAAGTAAAGATATTCCTCTTAGTATTTTATTACAAGCATGGTCCATTTACGATCGTCATTGGTGGATACAAGATCCAACTCATAAAATAAAATGGATTGATGAATTGGCAAATGAGCAAGAAGTGGGAGTCAGAGAAAATCATTCTGTCCCCATTACTCCCGTTTTATCCAGTTTGAAAAGTAAAAAAATTGAAACATAATGGAAAGGGCATTTAAAGGTCAAGTGTCAAGCACGATACTAGGCAAGAGCGATTGATTACACAATCATGGACAATTTATCGGTCTCGCAACAATTGGACTCCGCGATTCCTTCTGGGTCATGGACTCTGTATTTCCACTCCCCAGAAGAGACAAAATGGACATTGAATACTTTCATTAGTCTTGGTTCTATGAAAACATGGAGAGACTTTTGGAATATTATGGATACCCTTGGCTCTGATTCATTCTCTGAAGGAATGTTCTTTGTCATGCGTGATCCTATTCCACCCCTCTGGGAAAATCATCAAAACATCCGTGGAGGATATTATTCTTTCCGTTGTCAAAAGCGTGATGCAACCGATAGTTATATTAATTATATGATTGCAGCGATGATGGGGCTTCTAACAAAAAATGCGACAAATCAAATTAACGGAATTTCCATTAGTCCTAAACGTGGATTCAATATCATCAAAGTATGGAATCAGACTTCCGTCAATTATAATAAACCATCAGATCTAGTATATTCTATTACCTCTGTTGTAGAATCTGATGTTATCTATACACCATTTATTCAAAAGCGCATGTAGGAATTGGAGTGTTACGCCTTCCTACTTACATAACTCTTGACCTCTTTCATAAAAACGATACATTCTCTTTTTTATGAAAGCCAAATAAAACGGGAATTATACATTTTCACCAAAATCCTCCAATACGAGCTCCTCGTCACTCGACGTCATTCTCGCTGGATAAATACCTACTCGATGTGAATAATTTCGTCTCATTTCAAATGTAACCGCATAACTCTTATTTTTCTTTAAAAAGACTTCTACCTCCCTTGCAAACATAAAATCCACTCCATATGATCCACCACCTGCTACAGGATGAATAGGACACTCCCTCTCCGGTTTCACCTCTCCCAAATAAACACGCCCATCCGATTCAACAATAAAAATTCGATTCTCTTCCCTTATCGGCGATGAAGATACTTTATACAATGAACCGCGCATACGATCCTGTTCCTGAATTAAACGACGCTGATAACGCTCTTTGAACTCAGACTCTTGTTGAGCCGTCGTATAATAATCCATGATAGTTCTTATAGAGATAACATGGAATATTTTTAAATTCTTCATTACATTTTTTGTGGCATACGTGGCATCGACTCTGTCTTCTGCTTTTGTGGAGCCAACACCAAACGAACCTCTCCCAAATTTGCTACCATGTATCGCAGGACTAGTGGCAAATCATTCTTCAAATGAATCTGAGTGCTGGCACACAGGTTCGTGCATTTTGTAAATAAGACCAAATACTTCAACTCAAAAATACCCTGAACAATCTCACTCGTATTTCTCTGAACCTCTATTCCCCCCTGACTATTTGACATAATCACCGTCTCTCCATCCACAAAATCACCCACACACCGAAAAATCAAATCCGAATTCGAACTCGTAATCTCCAACTTCTCCGCCAACGCATTAAAATCACGACAAATCTTCTGAAAATCCGCAGAAGGCATATGAATAATTGACGTAAAAGTGATATTTGGGAACTCAATATTCTCCACATTAGTGTCAAACAACTTCATCATCCATGTATTCGTTGTCCCCTTCTCGGCATTCTCCGCACGAATACCCAACTTATTGGGATTAGACGCAGGAAGGAATAGAGTCAAACTATCATTGTTTGACAGAGTCTTAATCAACTTGAAAAGATAAATCATATTAATACCCAACACATACTTCGCAGGGCAATAGAAATACTCAAACCGATCTGCATGAAGACGCAAATAGGTCAATACCGTGTGCGTCTCATCTACATCAATCACCTTCAAACCCGTCGAATCAAATTCTAAATTTGCCTCTGTAAGAATCTCCTTCAATGCCTCAATCAATGTTCGAAATGCTGCAGATTGGACCGTTCGAATCTCAAATAAATTGCCATTCACATTCGGTTGTGCACCCTGTTGTTGAACACTCATTTGGTTCTATTCCTCCCTTAATGCTTTAGACTATCTTTTTTATTTTACCCTTTCTACCTCATAACCGGACCCTACTTCTTTACTCTTCTCGTTGATTTTGATCGTAACATCTTATGTAATAACAATAATGTGATAGGTGTTATGTATTTTGATGTTGCCATACAAAATCCCTCCATAATCGATGGAATAAATCCACCCTTTTGCTTCCTTTTTGACTTCTTTGTTTTTCGCCGACTTTTCATTCTCTACACCATTTAAGAAAATATATCCTTTCTAGAAAAAGGGTAAAGAGAAGGAAAATGTCTAAAACACGTCCATCTTGGGACGATTACTTTAAAGAAATTGTTCAAGTTACCTCCACACGCAGTCCATGCCATCGTCTCCAAGTCGGTTGCCTCTTCGTTCAAGATAATCGAATTGTCAGCCAAGGATATAACGGATTCCTTCCAGGATGTGAACATATTTCTATTGTTCGCGATGGACACGAACAATGCACCGTTCATGCCGAGCAAAATTGTCTAGCGGATTGTGCTAAACGCGGTGTATCCTCTGCAAACTGTATCGCATATATTACCCATTTTCCATGTATTATCTGCACGCGACTCCTACTCGCTTCTGGCATCAAAGATATTCGATACCTACACGACTATAAAAATGACCATCTTGTCTGGTATCTCGCACAAAAAATGGATGCGAAAATTACAAAAATGACAGACGATGAACCTACACTTACTCTTCCTTCTATCCCCGTTAAATCCGTTGATTCAATACCACTACCATAATCAATCCCTAAAAATTGATTACAGTCTAAAGCAAAGAAAAGGGTTAGAAATAATACCGCTCTTCTTTCCTACACAAGACAATGTCTGCTACTGCTACTGCTGCTTCTAAAAAATACCAAAAGAAGTCACATCACCAACACATCTTGGATCGCCCTGATACTTATATTGGTAGCACCAAGACGAATGATGATGCTCGATGGGTATATGATGCAGCAACTGGTAAAATGATCTGGAAAGTGGTCAAGTTCAATCCTGGCCTCTACAAGATCTTTGACGAAATTGTTGTCAATGCTCGTGACGAGTTTGTTCGTTCCACTACTACTGCTGGAATGACACCCGTTAAACGCATTGATATCACTGTAGAAAATGACGAGAAAGGTAACACGGTCATCTCCGTTGAAAATGATGGTGATGGGATTCCCATCGAAAAGAACGAAGAAGAAAATGTAATGATTCCTGAACTAATCTTTGGACACTTGTTGACCTCGGCCAATTACGACGATAGCGAAGAACGTGTTGTCGGTGGAAAGAATGGCATTGGAAGCAAAGCTACGTCCATTTTCAGTCAACGATTCTCGATTGATATCAAAACCCCCGCTTCAGGAAAACACTACACTCAAACATGGAGAGAAAACATGTTTGTATGTGAACCAGCCACAGTAAAGCCTTACAAGGGTGCCAAAGGTCACGTCAATGTCACCTTTATGCCTGACAAGACGCGATTTGTAGGCGCATTTACCGACGAAGGTATGACTCCTGATATGCTGGCCGTTCTCCATACACGTGCCATTGAACTAGCAGGCCTTGTGGGAAAAGATCTGAAAGTGTCATGGAACGGTTCAATTGTATCTTCGAATACCTTTGAGAAGTTTATCAAGTTGTTTCTTCGCGATGGCCTATCGGGTTATGCGTATGAAGACTGTGGTCCACGTTGGGAAGTGGGTGCGATTCTGGCGAACCATCTGTATTCTGGCGATGAAGAACTTCCTGAAGACAAGCATATCTCGTTTGTGAACGGCGTTCATACAAAGAAGGGTGGTAAACACGTGGAGACGGTGACTCGCAAAGTAGTGGGCGATTACTGTGACTTTGCAAAGACCAAGAAAGTGGATATCAAGCCTGGACAGTTGAAACACTCGATCGTCTTCTTTATCAATTCCACCATTGTGAATCCATCCTTTGATTCTCAGAGCAAAGAGTTTCTCACCACCCCTGCGAGTGAATTCGGTTCACGTCCTGAATACTCTGGCAAGATGATTACTGCGCTGACCAAGTTGGGCTTACTGGAAGAGGCGAAGCTGGTTCTGGAAGCCAAGTCATTGAGAGACACGAAGAAGACGGACGGAAAGAAACGCTCCACCTTGAGAGGTATTGTGAAACTGGAAGATGCCCTCTTTGCTGGAACGGCGAAATCATCCGAATGCACACTGATCTTGACAGAGGGAGATTCAGCTGCCACTTCTGCCATTTCTGGCTTGAAAGAGGTCGGTCGTGAACAATGGGGTGTCTTTCCATTGCGTGGTAAACTCTTGAATGTCCGTGATATCACTCCTCAGAAGTTCAATGCGAACGAGGAACTAACGGCCATTAAAAAGATTCTTGGCTTGGAACAAGGTCGTGTCTATCGAAATGTATCCGAACTTCGTTATGGTCGTGTCATGATTATGGCGGATCAAGATCATGATGGATCCCATATCAAGGGTCTTCTCATGAACTTGTTCCATGCAGAATGGCCTGGACTCATGAAGAACGGATTTCTTTGCACATTGCTAACTCCCATTCTCAAAGCCACCAAGGGGAAGACCGTATTGTCCTTCTACTCTCTCCCAGAGTTCCAACAATGGAAAGACGCTCAACCCAACGGTCTCTCTGGATGGAAAATCAAATACTACAAAGGTCTTGGCACATCTACTCCCGCTGAGGCGCGCGAATGGTTCAAAGATCTTCACGAAATTCATTACCAATGGGATGATGAGACGGATGAGGCGATTCACTTGGCCTTCAATAAAAAGTTGGCGGATGATCGCAAACGCTGGCTGAGTCAATATGATCCTACTCGTATGCTAATCCCCGTTGAGAATAAGGCATCCTATTCCATGTTTGTCCACAACGAACTCGTCCACTTTAGTAATGCGGATAATATTCGTTCCATTCCTCACGTGATGGATGGCTTGAAGCCCTCTCAGCGTAAGATCCTGTATTCATGCTTGAAACGTAACCTGAAAGAGGAAATTCGTGTGGCACAACTCGCAGGTTATGTCTCCGAACATGCCGCATACCATCACGGTGAAGCATCTCTGTGCGGAACGATTGTGGCGATGGCTCAGAGCTTCGTTGGATCCAATAATGTGAATCTATTGAAGCCCGTTGGGCAATTTGGATCAAGACTAAGTGGAGGCAAGGATTCTGCATCCCCAAGATACATCCACACGTATTTGGAGGAGATTGTTTCCAAACTGTTCCGCAAAGAGGATCAAGGACTGTTGAAGTATCTGGATGATGATGGACAAACGGTTGAACCCGAATACTACTTGCCCGTTGTGCCTCTCATTGCTATTAATGGATCCATTGGTATTGGCACTGGCTATTCTACTGACATTCCTCCCTACAAACCCGATGATATCATCTGTCTCTTGCGTCATCGCCTTGCTGGCTCATTGGAGACCCTCGGTGGTCGCCCATTGGATCCATGGTGGTTTGGATTCCGCGGAAAGACGGTTCGTAAGGACGATCAAACGTGGGTTACAAAGGGCGTGTATGAGTTGGATGACGCAAAACACACTGTGACGATTACCGAGTTGCCTGTTGGAATGTGGACGAAGGATTACAAGGCATTCTTGGATGAATTATGCGAAGAGGATGACAAGAAATCCAAAGAGGCAAAGAAGGAGGCAAAGAAAGTGGAAAACACGAGTCAATCCTCCAATCGCTCTACCAAGGCCGAACAGCGTGCCGAGGCGGCGAAAGAGCCATGCGGATTGAAGGGATTTGATGATTTGTATAACGATGTCGATGTCCGTTTTGTTCTCTACTTCACTGAGGAAGGATATGATACGATCAAGGATGATCTGGCAGGCTTTGAGAAGCGATTCAAGCTAACTACCTCGTGGAAGACGACGAATATGACATGCTTTGATACAGAGTTTCGTCTGGTCAAATATCCAACGGTGGGCGATATGTTGGAAGCATTTGTGGAGAAGCGTCTTCCTATGTATGAGGCACGTCGTCAACATCAAATGGATGTTCTAAAGAAGCAAATGGAAGAAATGGATGCAAAGCGTCGTTTCATTCAGGCGATTCTGGATGAACGTCTCATCATTCAGAAGCGATCGGATGAAGAGATTGTGGCTGGTCTGAAAGAATGCGACATTCCTGCCCTCTCATGCCCTGAAAAACCAGATGAATATGACTCGTATGACTATGTCCTGCGCATGCGTATTGATCGTCTGAAACAGTCTGCCATTGTGGATCTCGATGAACAGATTGGAGAAAAACAGGGTCAGATTGACTATCTGGAAGGCCAAACAGCTGCCTCCCTATGGCTCAACGATCTGAATGAATTTGAGGCTAGTTGGAAGAGCTATTCAGAGAATCGTGCGAGTGAATCGGTAGCTGTTGCATCTGGTCAAGGTGCGGGTGTGGATAAGAAGAAGCCAGTGGTTCGTGCAAAGAAGCCTGTGGCAAAGAAGTAATTCGGCCTGTGGCAAAGAAGTGATTCGGGCCTTTTATAACATTATTCATAAAAAAGATAGATTTTCATATTTTTTATGAATAACACAATAAACATGACTTACATCATTGGTTTGAAAGGTAATGATTTGGTTCCTGCAGAGGACATATGAACGGGTTGGGGAAGAGGAGTGGGTAAATGGGAAATATCTTTCAAGTAATAATGATAATGGTCAATTTCGGACATGATACGGGGGACCGCCCAATCCACTACCATTTTATTCAGCTCGTTAATCTGTCCTTGGATATTGAAGGGTGAGTTCTTAGAATATTGTAAAAACATGGCTCGCATAATCATTTTGAGCTCATCAACATCTTGATCATCGATCTGGTATTTTTTAGGGCCACTGATACGGTAGACTTCTTTACGGATTGCATCCTGAAGAACTAAGACATTCTTACGGGTAAAATATGCGTCTGATAATGGACTATGCTCCCAGTTTCCCCGCAACATATCTCCTGAAAAGTTCTCTTCGACTTGGGTGGGGTGTTGGAATCCTGCCGAATCCGGTACAGTAGAACCAGATGCAGAGGGGGGAGTGGGATGAAAACTGACACGACCATTTTGTCCTCCAGGGGCATGGCGGGTATACGGGAGTTGAAAATCGGGAAGGGGAGCACCGGCTGACGAAGACATTCTCTACCACCGATCGGTGTTTTTTTTCTAAGCTCCGAATATAGAAATGTCATCGGTTACTCGTTTCATTCGCCAGATCCCTGCCTCGGCTTCCCACCTGAACGCCGCTACTGTTGTTGCCGACGTCGCCAACAGAGTGTTTGAGCTCGTCCCATCCGCCACTAATGTTGTTGGCAACTACCCACCGGGTCACATGCAGGCTGCTTCTCTCGCCCTGCAGGCTGCTGTTGCTGCGGCTGGTGCCAACGTTGTCCTCCGCGACATGGGCAAGACCATCTTGGCCCCAGTTGGCTCCGCTTCTGGCAATCAGGGCTTCTTCCGTCAGGTTCAGCTGATCGCCCCTGCTGCTCTCTCTGCCTCTCAGGGCTTCAACGGTGGCTCAGCCGGCTCAACCTTCGGCGTCCTCGGTGCCGCCAACGTCCCAGATGCCTACACTGATTACCTGACCTTCTACATCCCAGTCAGTGTTGCTGGCGTGAACTACGGCCCAATCGGCGTCAATGCCTACCCATTGGCTGGTGGCCAGATGTAAATTGGTTTTATTGTGTTATACTGTTTGACCTATTAACTTTTTATTAAAATACTCGTAAGAGGATGTATCTGTCCTGTGTATATGATATTAGAATGAAATGATTCTTATTATTAAAAATCATTTGAAACTAATAGGAATATGAATATCTACTTGATTTTATATGGTCTTATCGCTGGAGCCCTATTATTGGGTGGAACTGCAAAACTGTATGGAATGGGAATGGTAGTTGGCGCTGTTCTTTTTTTCATTGGATCTGGTTTTCTAATTGCTACCTATGGTCTAAGATGGTTTGTAGGTGAAAAGTCTCTATTGTCAAATGCTCCGGTTAAATGGCCACCAGTGATGAATACCTGCCCTGACTTTTTATCCCTTTACAAGCGTAAAAAAGCAAATGGCGAGAGTGAAGATGTCTGTGTAGATACGATAGGTGTCTCTAAAAACTCTGCCATGTTAAAGCGTTTCCCCACTTCTGGCCCAGTGGACAATGAGGATGATGCCTACTTCTTCCCCCTCAAAACATCCAAGTCCGATGAACCCTCTAGAAACAAAGAATGGTGTCAGCGTGCCATTCTCTATGGTTTGACATGGGAAGGAATCACTAACGGAGAAAGCTGCATTCTACCTGATGGTAAAAAGGCATCGCCCTCTTCCGGTTCATCCGATTCCAATTGCCCTGCCTAAGTGCGTTTAAAGTCTTTAAAAATGATCTCCGACCCTAGTGGGATGAAACCCTAAGCATCCATAGTTTAGTGGCAGAATGACTCCCTTCCAAGGAGTTGATACGGGTTCGATTCCCGTTGGATGCATCCCATTGTTCTAATAAGAGATATTCGAATTATCTGTTAATTGAACAATTATAATCATTGTTATGATGAATGTGTAGAATGTAAAGGAAAGATAATGACTTGTGATAAAAAAGACAGGGATGGTGCGAACCAGTCAAGCAGAAAGGGAAACGGCATGTCTTCATCCTGAAATGGAAACGGCGATTTTGGAATGGTTGACAAAGCGAACACAGCCAGCCTTTTTATTGATTGGTCCACCTGGTGTTGGAAAAACGACAATGGTATATCGTGTCTGTAAACAGGCTAAATATTGGATTCAGGAATTTAATGCCAGTCATACTCGAACGGGTTCTAGCTTTCGTCAAACTATTATGCCCCTTTTGACCGAAACAGGCGTAAGTAAATGGATTCATCCTGATACACCAAATGGACGGGCTGTCTTATTGGATGAGATGGACGGTTTATCACAAGGCGAAAAAGGTGGCCTTCAAGAATTATTAGACTATTTGAAGTCAAAACGTAACTTTTCATTGGATTGTCCATTAATATTGATTTGCAATGTATTGGAAGGACGTATTATGCAACAATTGTTAAAATACTGTTGTGTGCAATATGTGAATATGCCAAAAAAAGAAAAGTTGGCAGAGTTCTTTAAAAAAGATATTCCTGATACACTATATGAATTAGGAGATATTCGTAAAGTATATCAGAATTTACAGTATCACGATCGTATACATGTAGAACAAAAGGGGAAAGAGGAATCAATGGATAAGAATTTACACATAGCGATTCGAGCAGCATGGTTTACATTATTTGAGAATTGGGGAATAAATGATGAATTGGATTTAGAGACGAAAGATGCAAATCTTGCTGGATTGCTATTTCATCAGAATCTTCCATTGTTTTTAGAGACAATGCCATTTGATTTATATGAGCGCATCTTGGATCACTTAAGATGGAGCGATCGTGCAGATTTTTGGGCATTTTTCCACCAATGTTGGAACTTGTTACCATTATCCTATCGTTTGAAGTTGAAATATCCAAATTTAGCGCTACAGGACTATCCTAAACCATCCGTTATTCCTGAACCGGCTGATTTACAATATACAATGGTCCTTACAAAACAATCTGCGCTATTTAATGCATGGAAAGAGATGAACAGAGTTTCCAATGAATATCATATACCTTTCAGATGTGTAACACAGTGGGCCACGCACCAAGTAGGTAAATTACATGATACACTTGGTCTCAAACTTGGATCTCTGAATGCAGCTGGACAATCTGAAGAGGTTGGGTTCTTCCCACTCGTTGCGCAGAATGTATCAAAATCTGCTTCCGTTCGTAAGAAGGCTGGTCGTGGTAAAAAATAAGATGAGTTGTAAAAGGGAACGATAATCCACGAATCAGATCCATATTTGAAATAAATAGAATTTGTGTAGAACCCTGTTTGAAATTACGAATAGACTTTAGTAGTGAAAATAGATTGCTTTCTATTCTTTCTGCTTTTAATCCAATTCGATCAATTTCTTCAAATAATTGGTAATAAATATTATCAAATGCAGAGTAAATAATAAAACGGCCCGATCTCGAATTACGAATAAAGTCCAAACATATTTCTGATTTATTTTTATAAACAAGCTGTTGATCCTCTTTTAATAATGTAAAACATGTCATCCTTGCTGGAACAACTTGATCGCGACATGTTGGGCATTTTCCATTCATTAATATACTCTTTAATAGACATTTACCACAATATAGATGATAACAACAATCTACCATAGTGGGATATTCCGCATGTTCTAAACAAATAACACATTCGTTGTCATCTACTTTCCTACGAATAAGTGGATGCTTTTGTGGCGGATGATGTAAAGAATACTCTTCAGATGTTTGGAAGACGACTCCTAATGACTGAAAAAGATGTGGGATTTTATTGGAGTGAATAACTGGTTCTAAGTTTCTTGATAAATAATAACTCATAAGAGAATGAAGAGAGATATTTGGGCGACAATAGATTGTTTGTTGATGACATGCAGGAAGTTGCAAATTTTGACGAACAAATTCCTCCGAATTACGCAATACAATGATATATCGTGATGGATGATAAAATGTTAAATATTCCTTAAAAAATCCAGAAGAGATAAGCGAACCATCATAATGCGATGATTGTGTCTGAGATAACCACGATTCCAATTCGGGGTGTAATGGTGGCGTCAATGATACCTGATCCTTCAAATGATATAAAGATGCACGATGGAAAGATGCATTCTTAAATAAAAGTGGAATCCATTGATTTGTAATTAACCATAGGAACTGGAACTGTAAGGGAGGGTCGGAGGAGTTCATGTAAATGGAAGAGGCTTCATCTACAAATATTTGATTCCATTGAATATTATTTTGTTGAGCATATTCGTGTACATATTTATAGCATTTATTTGTGGTAATAACAAATGAACTTTCTGCCATCTCTTTAGCAAGTTCAGTCCCTCTTAGAATCCTACGAGTTTCAATAGAGACGTGTTTCAATGTTGTATGTTTAATGATCTCCCCCTTCCATTCATTAAATAGATAATGTGGAACAATAATAAGATTTGTTGATGGTATATCGGATACCGTGTAGATATCATGCGAATAGAAATATCGTGAGGAATAAGGAGTTAACTCACAATTTAAACTTGGTAAAATTCCCTGTTGATAAGAAGCTAAATACGATAAAATACTCAACGTTTTACCTCCTCCAATTGGATCCGCAATAATACCTAACTTTCCGTGAATCGCTTGATTACGAATTAATACACCTCGCATCATTTTTTCATGATATTCATGCATTCTTTGGACCATTGTCATCTGATGTGGAAATAACTTTGTCTGAATATTCTCTATTACCGGTTGCTCATAGTTACATGGAATCAATGTATTATGATATACTTGATTCAATATAACTAGTTTTTCATAATAAAATGGATCTGCCATATTCTTTACTATACACAGCGATTATATCTTTTAGATATGTTATTATACTTTTAATTAAGATAACTGAAGATAGAATTGACGGATCAGATTATTCTTTATGACATCTTTCAATTGTAGCGGCGAATCTCTCATTCGTAGATCCTTTCTTATTTGATCATTTGTATTCTCTTTTCTCATTTTAAATTTATCTACTGTATTATCACTATGACATATAACAAGTATTGTTTTCAATGGATCCAATTGAATCATTGGATTCTTATACTCATCTAAGAATGAGGATTCTTCTGCTTTTGTAACAAATTCATTATAAGAATGCGTATTTGAATACGATTTTCTCCATGCCATTGTTCCATTTGTTGCATGATTTGGATGATATGGACCTGATATCATAATCTTCTTTGTATCATGATAATACAAATACATCTCAGAAGATCCTGCAAGATCCACATTTGGATTTTTCTTGAAAGCAGTTACCACCGTTTGAACGCGTTCTGGAGGATAATAATCGTCGTCGTCCATCGCTATAATGATATTACCCCTTGCCTCACGATTAAGTATATTGCGTTTTGCACCAATTCGGAGTTTCTCATATGAACGAATATATCGAATATTTGGTAATTCGTCCACTACCGCTTTAAAAAGATCTTCTACACAATCCTTTCCATCGTCTAATATAATCCATTCCATCTTTTGTTTTGAATAGGTTTGACCCTTATAAATCTCTATCAAGATTGGTATAAATTTTCGACGATTATAGGTCGGTGTAACAACAGATACCTCAATTTCTGACATAAATATGAACCTGATCCCTATTCAGTCTATTTAGGCTCTCTTATTTTGTTGGTTGTAGCCTTACATCTTGAGGGATTTGACTTATTCCTTCAGCAGCTTTAACCTCCTCACTAGACTGTTGTGTTTGAGCAGGTCCAGGCGCATAGAGAACAGGCTTAGAAGGTTTTATCATTCTTTGTGAATAAGCCTTGTTTATATCAGATTCTTCCGTTGATGGATAAGCAGGCGGAGCAGAAACTTGTTCAGTTCCCGTTACAGGCTGTTCAGTTCCCGTTACAGGTGGTTGAGTTCCCGTTACAGGTTGTTCAGTTCCCGTTACAGGTGGTTGAGTTTCCACTACAGGCTGTTCAGTTCCAGTTACAGGTGGTTGAGTTCCCGTTACAGGTGGTTGAGTTTCAGCTACAGGTTGTTGAATTCCAATTACTGGTGGTAAATTGTTAGTAACAGCTGGTTGAGTTTCAGCTACAGGTGGTTGTCCGCTAATAACAGGTGGTAGAGTGCTAGTCACAGACGATTGGCCGCGAATAACAGGTGGTAGAGTGCTAGTCACAGGCGGTGCCATAGCTGAATGCAAGTTCTCAAAATTACTCTTTATCTTATCTAATCGACCCTTGAATGGATCCTTTGTTTTAATTGTTTCTAAATAGGGAAATGCATCATCCAATTCTTTTTGATACATTTCCATGCGTTTTTTTAACTCTGGTCCATCACGTTTAATATAATTCTCACCATATTTGAATGGTCGTGCTAATCCATTCAAAAAACGATTAGGATGTTCATGGGTAATCAATGGCAGAAAAGCAAACATTGTTGGCATAATTAATCTTTTTGGATTCTCTGACATCTCATTAATATAATAATCATATATCTTCTTACCTATATAAAACAAAGCAACCATCGTTAAAATCCCTTTCGATAATAGGCAGACTATTAATGTAATTAAAAAGAATGCTAAACGAACCTGTGGGGGATATATAATACAATCATTTGCTACAATCGATGCCAAAATGAGAGCAACTAATGGGAAAAAGACAATTGGACCATAACGTTTTATATTACGCCATACTTGTTTTGGGATATTCTTATAATTAAATTCATTCGGATTCTCACTTTCTGATTTCTCTATTTCGTCATCTAAGGCCCATGACACCTCATCAAAGGATCCTGTTTCAATTATCGTTTTCGTTAATATTTCATTCAAACGATTCCTTTCTTTATTTACATCTACGTTTGGACGTTTTCCATAACGATCAATATATTCTTGCACCTTTGGAAGTAACTCATTTGTAAAAGCCTCTTTATTTTCTTCAACAAATGTTTTGAGTTTAGAAAAATCATCATTTGCTGGAGCAGGAGGCTCAAATTTGTCTTCCTCTTTCTTATTCTCTTCTGCATACTTCTGAGCAGCAGGATCCTCTACTGCCTCATTCAACTTGTAAGTTACCTTATTTTTTAACTTATCAAAGAAAGAATTTGACATCCTATGTTTCTCCTATACTTTATTATGACAATACAACGCACACACTTACAATTATTATAGAGCATACTTTAATCCACCCATACCCGATGCGATTGATACCCAATTCAAACTCTCAACATATATTGTAATATTATAATGATATAATGACGTCGGAGGTAGAGGATATACATTCAAATCCACTTGAAAGTGTTTAATGCGACTACTATTCAAACTACCAGAGGGCTGTGTTGTAGGAGATGCCAATGAAAATGGATATACAATAATATCGGATACAGGATTACCCCGTAGATATTTCCAAGGAACAATATCGGTGAAATAATCAATCGGTTTTTCCTCTTGTAATGGGTTTCCATCACCCAAAATAGATAATCCACGAAGAATATTACGCTGAGAATTTAATACTAAACGACCGGATGAAGATGATAAATTGGTATAAGGTGTCCACCCACCTTGTGTTGGTAAATAGGGTGGCTTTAATGGATTTACCCAATTTGTCAAATTCATCAGCTCATTCCTTTCCACCATTGAATCGGATCGTCTCGGTAAAATCAATAACCGCTCAATCGGATTATGTGTATCAAGTTGTGATAATTGACGCTGTGTAACCGACTGTATCTCATATCGAGTCACCTGACGAATCAAATACTGCAATGTCTCTGAAGAGAATTGTGTTCTCTCTTCATCCGTCAAATAGACATATGTCATTTGAATCTGAGGCTGCAATGGCCATGTATTTAATAAAGGAACGGGTGTTCCAATATCCGTTAAAAATTGGTTAATTGTAACATCCGATATATCCGACACCGAAGTATAATACGAGTTTTGAGGTTGGAGTGGGATCGGCGAATCATGGTATTCATACCCAGGTGCAACCATTTCTCCATTTCGATCCAATATACGATACAGATCACGAATGGGTCTCAATGTAATACGTATCTCACATTCATGATATTGCAATGCAACCAATGGAAGAGATTCATAAGTTGATTCGGAAAACCAGAAAGGTATTGGAACTTGAATTCTTCTACTAGCGATCGATGGGCGATTTACATTGGCAGGACTGGTGGTCGATCCAGATGGACCGTTATTATTATAAACGAGAGGATAACCTGTTCCTGTGGTTCCACCTCCATAGATTCCCTTAGAAGGATCATATAATTCAGGCACATTACCAACAAGGCGTTCCCACTTTTTATAGGCAACATCATCCAAATCACATTGTGCTTTTGCGATCAAATAGGCTCCATCAAATTCTTGAATACGTTGACCACCAATATAGCACCCCACACTTTGAATGATATGGCATCCAATGTAATTTACCCACGCGAAATTATATTGTGATGTTCTATCACCTTGTGGAAGTGGAATATATTTACAATAAATATCGGGTAATTGAAATGTAAAATACACGTCACGCACTAATTCTGCAATACGCTTGATTTTGTATCGAATCTGAATGGGCTGATCATACGAAAGATCTTGTGGACCATCTACCGCAGATGATACAGATTCTTCCGAAAAATGCGAATATTTCTTATAAGTTTTATAAAAATAAGTGAAATCTGGATTTCCACTTAATAATGTATTTTGTGCTCCGTAGGCTACTAATGCAAAGAGACCACCACCAGGCATTGCTATTGATCCATAATAAATATCTGTATGCTTTACAACGCCTACAGATATCTATCTATTCAAATTATCGAGTGATTACCGAATGATTACCGAATGATTACCGAATGATATTTACTAATTAAAAAGAAGTAGACCACCATGTATCCGCCAAGTAAGGTGGAACATCATTCATCAGAGATGAATCCATTTCAGACGAAGGACCCTCATTCATTAGGACATGAATTTCTCCATATGTTAGTGCATAATTAAAATAGGTTAAGCGACTCAACATTCCCTTCATTGAACCAAATGTTTCAAATCCATTATCATCCACCGATGCTATCTTACTTTTCTCTAATTTAGAAGTGCGTTGGCTAAAGCAAACAATATCTTGATAATTCTGATAAGGTGCAAATCCATCAAACTTCATTTTACGAGATAAATTGCCATTTATATACACTTCTAGTGCATGATTCTGACATACAATAGTAATATGAACCCATTTTGATACAGGGATATTTTGAACTTCAACGTATTCATTCCATCCCTTAAATGTATTCATATAGATACGAAGAGTATTAATATCTGATCTCATAAATACACCTGGACCCATCAAAGGGAAGGGATTTGAATAGCCTTTATGAAAGATATGTAACAGACCATATTGCTGACGGAATGTTGCTGGATGAACATACAAATAAAATGAATAACTAAACTCAACGCCAGTTCGTTCATTATCGGACAATGCGACAGGTTTTGAACCACGCACATTTGGATTTTGTGCAACGGTAATGGATTTGTCATCCATGTTATAGGTATAAGGCAATAATACAGTGCGATTCATATGCAAACGATTCAGATAACTATAAATCATTTCAGCCGTAAAGAGAATAACATAGACCACAAATACGAGAGCAATACCATATAATGTCTGCTCTACCAAACCCTTGGATGAATTCGATGATGCCGTATTGTTTTTAGGACCATTAAAAAGACTAGTATCGGACATTCCTATTTATCATATTATAGTATTTATTTGGAATCAACTGATACATTTACACCAAATTTAAAGATAGAACGGAACCAGTCGCCCAATGAGTTAATTGGCTCTGGACCAGCAATATAGTTCTTATAAACTGCTTCTGGATTTAGTGCAGCATCATACATTGACGTAGAAGCAATAAATCCACCAAATCCTCCAAATGATAATAGATAGGCCGAATAACCACCTGCATCCACCTTGTAGAAAGATGGCAATACACATGAACGAGTCAATTTACCATCCATATATACATCAACTGTTCTTCCATTAACAGCAACAGTAAGATTAACCCATCTCTGAAGATCAAATTCGGGTAAATCACACATTGGAGATGAATCCAATAAACCGGAATCCGTTTGGAGATTCTCAAATGTATTTCTTAGTGTTGCAACCGTAAGAGACTCTTCAGGTGCCTGATTGGAATTAGTTGGAACGGTATTGACTGATGAATTGACCTCTTTTGTCTGAATACGAACATGAATCTTTGGACGACGACCACCCAAATAAATACGAATGGTATCAAAGTCAGGTCCACCTAGACGGAATACTGCCTTATTTCTACCCGCACGATAATTCCAATTGGATACATAGAACCATGTCGAAACCGTGAATTCACCACCCTCATAAAGCATTGGCAACTTTTCGGATGAAATAATAATAGGTTTTGATGCCTCTACATCGGCTGGTTTATTTCCAACCAATAAATCATAACGATTTGCTGTGCTTGGCCCAAATAAGTATTGATATAAGTAATAAATACCCAGTAAACCCACAAAGAAAATGACAACTGGAATCAATCGAGCAACAGGCGATGAACTATTCGTCTGATTATTCATTCTTCTGTCAATTACGAGGATATTCTATCGGGTTATGACCCATCATGCATAGGGTGACTTCCATTCATATAAACCCTTCTTTGGTGGTGTTGTTACTGGATCACATGGTAATCCGGGAGGACATTTTGCCGTAATGGATAATATAGGAAATTCAGGTGCTTCCAAATCATGTAATGGGTTGAATTTTACATTTACCACCATTCCATTTGTATCAACGTGGGTTGATCTTTCACGATTAACCTCAGAAGGAGATAATCTACGCGAATTTACATTAATATGAATGGCAGAACCATCTAATCCTTCATTTCCTATAGACATTGGACTTGCAATTACAACCGGATAATATTCTAAACGTTTTGATGCAACAATACGAGTGTCATACATTACATCAAAACGTCTACCCTCACGTAGAATAGCAATATAAACCCATTTTTGTTTTGGAATCGGTGGTAAAGATAGTGTCTCCGATTTCATTTGGGAACCATTCTGTGTTCTTATGATTAATTGAGCCCCATATCCATTCTTATCTTTGCCCGATTGAATGACTTCCAATCTCCAATTATTTTCAACTTGTAATAGTGGAATATAAGAATTATCTTTTGATATTTTCATTGTTCTATCACCCTCCTTTAGATAAAAGAATCCCATTACCGTTGAACCTGAAGAACCTAGTAGTTCCGTTTGAACACGATCAGGCATCATTATATTTTTTTTCTTTTTAAGAGGTTGCAATTTGGATAAAAGATCCTTGTTTCCAGAACTAGGATAAATATGATATACAATAATATAGATCGTTAATGAAAATATAATTCCAATTACGATTAAGACCGGTATTTCAGGCATATCTCTATTACTAACTACTTACTTATTTTATGATGAAGTTGGCATAGGACATGAAGAAGAGGAACTTGGCATAGGTCCTGCACCCATTTCTTTGGCTGTGCTAAGAGGTGGTGTAGAATCTCTAATCTCAGGAGAGGTCAACAAGCGAGACCATATCTTCAAATTTCTAAATTTCACAATATTTGCCTCCATACGCGTAGCTGGATAAATATGCCCCTTTATGTCCATAGGAGGGGCATGAAATTTAGAAGTATTTACCAAACGTCCATTCAAATAGACCTCAAATGCTTTCTCCATCACAACAAGTGTTAGTCGGAAAGGCTCTTGTATAGGAATATTTGGCAATATGATTGATTCCATTCCAGCATCCTTATTAAGGATTGAAACGATCATATCATTCGTATCAGGTTTCAATGCAATCGCAAAATTGTATTGAGTTAATATTCCGAGAAGGGAATCGCCTGTAGAGGGCTCTTTACGAATCGCACCACGACTTAATAAAAGACGCGGTTGAGTTGCAAATTGAAGTGGATTTTGGATTAACATATCCACTTGGACAGTATAATCAAATGATTGGTTATCAATCGGTAAATCATCATTCTTGACCATACCCGTATTTCCATCTTTCCAAAATAAAACACCATCGTCCCATCCTGGAACTGGAATAATTCCGGGCATTCCAGGTTTCCATTTAAATACAGGACGAATAAAGAAATGGACAAATAATAACAATATACTAATAACGATAAATATCGCAAATAAATAACTAAATACTCTCTTAATCGAGTTTCCCCACTCACCTGAATTTGACCCTGGAGAGGACCAATTTGAGGGTGACCAACTTGATACTGTATTTCCAAAGGGAAATGATGAAAAAGATCCAGATGAACTTGAAGTAGTTCCAGTTGTAGTCGTAGTCGTAGATCCAGTTGCACCTCGTGAACGGTTTCCTGTATTTCCAAGACCATATAAATATTGTGATATATTCAGACTTGTCATGTCTTTATCTGATTAGTATTTGGTAATTTTACTTGATTTGATAAACAGCATACATTGTTCCTCCAATAATTGATAGTAAAATCGATCCTGTAATAAAGCCCTTGACAAAGGATCGATAATCCACTTCATCCAGATCCTGTTTTGTCCAAACAGGTGACCGATCTCTTCGACCTAGTCGCTCATAATAGGTTAAAACCTCCTCCAAACGCCATTCCTTTTTCCCAAGAGATTTATTTACTTTATTATGAATGGTAACGGTCCATTTTATAAGATCTGTTCGTGAATCTAAAAATGGTGTTAGTGGATTCTCAGCTAAATGCTCCTTATAATGCTCACGACATACTGAACATGGTAATAAAAAAGCAAGAGACTCGTAAAATTCTTTGGCACATTTCT
>Ga0315905_10001602_pt1 | contig 24178 bp, 25 predicted proteins | sample LakEriMetagenome_5_FD_203522 | JGI IMG/M metagenome (GOLD analysis project Ga0315905, IMG submission 203522) | Freshwater fungal communities from buoy surface, Lake Erie, Ohio, United States - Buoy 4 MA121 | ecosystem: Environmental > Aquatic > Freshwater > Lake | place: USA: Lake Erie, Ohio...
TGCGGCTCCAAGTAAGTCGGTGTAACTGGCCGTCACACTGATTGCCTTACCCACCAGTGCCTGCGTCAGTGTGAAACTGTTACCCGTTGCACCAGCGATGGACGTGCCGTTGGCCTTCCATTGGTAATTTATGACCCCAACACCAGATGCCGGAATTTCATCCACATCTGAGAGGTTGTTGCTGGCTGTAAGCGTTTGACCCTGGGTGACCGTGCCGGTGATTGTCACTGTGCCAACAGGCCCATCGTTGACGTTGCTGACGGCACTGGTAGAAGCGCTGCTGACCGCCTCTGAGGTGCCCTGCGCATCTGTGTAACTGGCTGTCACGCTGATGGTTTTGCCGACCTGCGCTTGAGTCAGGGTGAAACTCGTTCCGGTTGCGCCTGCGATGGAGGCTCCGTTGCCTTTCCACTGATAACTGATGGCACCCACACCCGAGGCAGGAATCCCATCCACATCTGTGAGCGTGTTGCTCACGGTGAGTGATTGACCCTGCGTGGCTGTTCCAGCGACGTTCACTGCGCCAACCGGAGAGTCATTGACGTTGCTGACCACACCGGTGGATGAGCTGCTGACTGCCTCTGTGGTGCCCTGCGAATCTGTGTAACTGGCTGTGACGCTGATGGCTTTGCCGACCTGTGCCTGCGTCAGCGTATAACTGGATCCGGTGGCACCTGCGATGGAGGTGCCGTTGGCAGTCCACTGGTAACTAATGGCCCCAGTACCAGAAGTTGGAATCCCATCCACATCCGAGAGGTTGTTGCTCACGGTCAGCGTTTGGCCTTGGGTGGCAGTACCAGAAATAACAACAGAACCGGAGGGCGCATCATTGACGTTGGCCACGGTATTTGAGGCGGAACTGTTTACCGCTTCCGTCGTGCCCTGCAAGTCCGTATAACCGGCTGTCACGCTGATGGCTTTGCCCACCTGTGCCTGCGTCAGTGTGAAACTGGATCCAGTGGCGCCTGAAATTGAGGTGCCGTTGGCCTTCCACTGGTAATTGATGGCACCCACACCCGAGGCAGGAATCCCATCCACATCCGAGAGTGTGTGGCTCACGGTCAGCATTTGGTTTTGGGTGGCCGATCCCGTGATCGTCACAGAACCACTAGGTGCGTCATTGACGTTGGTCACCAAGTCCGTCAAACCGCTGCTGAATTCCTCTGCGTTGCCATCGTAATTGGTAAATTTCGCTACGGCCTTTATTTTTGACCCCACATCGGTCTGGCCTAGCTGATATGACAAGCCTTCCCCTAATCTGGTGGCCGATCCATCCCTGTACCACTCCACCACCACGCCAGACGGGCTGGCACTCAAGCTGGCATTCAAGGTTGAGTTTTGAGCACTGCCTCCCACAATAGATAACGCAGGAACGATGGAGCCCAGAGTCAAATTCAAAGCGGCAGTTTTGTTGGGGTTACCAGATGTTGCATCAGTGAACTTGGCTGGGTCTACCGTCAAAGATCCTGCAACGCTATTGAGTGAAATCAATGTGCCTGCCGTAAACGTCGCTGTATAGCTTTGCCCAGACCCACTAAAGTTGCTTAAAGTGCCATTCCTAACGGTGATATCCGCCAGATCAAAATTGACTGTTGCAGAGCTGACTGAAAAACTGACTTGGGTGGTTTCGCCAGGCGTTAAGGATTGTTTTTCTGAGGTGATGGTGACAACAGGTTGAATGGTGTTGACATTCAGATTTGCAGTTGCTGCAGAGCTATAGCTGACACTCTCAGTTGTATTTCTTCTACTTGTTTGAGTACCAAAATTGTAGGTGATCGACGTTAAAATCGTATATTTCGTTTTAAATGCATTGCTCGGTAAACTAAAGCTTATATCCCCTGCGAAGTCATTAGGTGGCGTAACCGTAGCTTGCCATATGTAATGTGTTCCTTTGAGAGCTGGTGATGAGCTGCTGTCATCCGTCAGAGTCGCAAAATAGGCTATGGGCGTTATGGTGCCATCGCTTGCCGAAATACTACTGGAATTCAGACTAACCGTGGGAGCACGGTAGTCATCCATGCCAGCCATTGCATTTGTGTCTTTGTAATTGACCCAATAAGATATGTATAAATTCGAGGTGGTGTTCGCCGGTAAACCATTGACAAAGGTAAAGGTCAGTGGGGTGTCTTTATTGACGCTCACTATCACGCCATTAACATTTGTACTTGTAGTTGGCATATGGAAATCTATGTATTTTGTTTAATGGCCCGCAAGAACTGCATGTGGTTGGTTTGAACTCTGGAATTGGCCAATTTTATAGAAAACGGCAGTTTTATCAAGTCCGATTGAAATTCCTCTTTTACTCTGCTTATCGGGCGGTTCATTTAACTGCTTGTTCTTACCCCATACCTCTCCCCATGGCACTGAGCTGCAAGATAACTTGATTTACTTAGGGGGGGTGATTAGATCAACCGGAAACATCTCCTGATCAGCCCTTCGTCTACTCCGTGATGAACACAAGCTCCTAAGGCATCCCCTCTTTTAAGCAGATCTGAGTGCATAGGTGGCACAGGAGTCCCAAACCCCTTTAGGGGGGTGTGGGTACGGTGGGGTCAGGCTTGGCCCAATTTGAAAGGGATAGGGGAGCCTCAACTACAAGCCACAAACAACCAAGGTAATTTCTATTGGTATGTTTTATGGTATGTACAAAAGAAAATGCGCCCGTAAGGCGCATGAATGCTCAACTGCTGGCGGAAGCGGTGTCTGCTTTAGTCTTAAAATATACATGTCTTTTGTTGTCCAAAACGCATATTTATTACGTTATAAATCAATGAGTTATCGAACTTTTTGTCCAAACTCGTCTGACCTAAAATTGACAAAACTACGGCGATAGTGTATCTTAAAGTGTATCTTAAACACGAGAAAAAGTGCTTAAAAAATGAGCAAACTTAACGCACTGAAAGTCAAGTCAATCACCAAGTTTGGAATGCATTCAGATGGTAATGGACTGTACTTAAAAGTGCAACCATCTACAAAAGCGAACTCGATCAACAAGAGTTGGATTTTTCGTTGGGGTGCTCAAGGCAAGAACACGATGGGTCTTGGCTCAGAAAGAGACATCACACTGAAGGAGGCACGTGAACTTGCAAGTGAGTGCCATAAATTGTCTGCTCAAGGAATGAATCCAAGAACTGAGCGTGAGCGCATCAAGTCAGAGCAACGATCTGCCAAAGCCAACTCAATCACATTCATGCAAGCTACAGAGCAATGCATTGAGACGAACAAAGCATCATGGAAGAACTCAAAGCATGAGCAACAGTGGCACAAGACTTTAGAGACCTATGCATTTCCAATCATTGGCAATCACTCTTGCAATGACATAACAAAAGATCATGTGCTTGAGATATTGAATCCAATTTGGACAACAAAGCACGAGACAGCAACGAGAGTTAGAGGACGAATCGAGACTGTGCTTGATTGGGCGATCGCTAAGGGGTATAGAACTGAAAGAAACGTAGCTGTACTGAAAGGGAATTTGCAGCCCCTACTGCCCCAAATAAAGAAGCGTCAGCGAGTGAAGCATCACAAAGCAATGCACTATGACGACATACCCTCATTCTTTAAAACAATCAAAGAAGATCCAACGCTTTCAGCTAGAGCGTTGGTGTTCTGCATACTGACTGCAACTAGAACATCAGAGACATGTAACGCTGTATGGGATGAAATAGATCTTGAGAAAAAGTGTTGGACCATTCCCAAAGAAAGAATGAAGCGAGACATCGAGCATCGAGTGCCTCTGTCTTCTCAAATGTGTGAGTTGCTTTCAACGATGAAGAAGTCATCGAGTGATTTTGTTTTCTTCAGCGAACGCAAAGAATCTAGACCCATGTCGAACATGACCATGCTCACATTCTTTCAACGCAAAGATGGTTGCAAGCAATTAACTGTGCATGGCTTTCGATCTAGCTTCAGAGATTGGGCAGCTGAGAAAGGCAACTTCCCAAGAGAAGTATGTGAACAAGCACTTGCTCACGCACTGAAAGACCAAACAGAAGCAGCCTATCAAAGAGCAACTTACTTTGATAAGCGAGTTGAACTCATGCAAGCATGGGCGAACTACTGTTATGGGAACTAATGAGTGAATGAATCTCAAAAATTCATTGACTCATTATTCCCCTACCCTAGCTTCTTGAAATCAAAGCCAAGATATCAGACTCACGCCAACAAGTTGTCTTGGGACCAAGTTTGATGGGCTGAGGGTATTTGCCTTCACTTACACCTTTCCACCAAGATGCTTTTGAGATTGGCAAATAGCCAAACGTGCCACTTTTGTTGTCACGAACAATGTCTCTAACTCTTAACAATTTATCCATAATTAATACCTCTTTTAAAATTAAACAAACGAATCATTGATTTGATTCATACTCTATTATGCTGAGAAAGCTATTTTTAGAATATTCAACAAGTTGATTAATTCACCACTTCACTTTACTTGCATTGACAGATATGAATCAATCAATATATGTATATTACTCTTCTACAATTGAATTTGATATTCCAAAAGTCAATTAAACAACTCACTAATATGAACATGTTAATTAATTAACATATTCACATTTAAAACCTAATTAATAATTCCTTTAAGCATCCCAAAGTAATTCATCAATGCGCTCGTAGTACTTGCGATTGTCACGACACTTCTTGTACACATCTTCTAAGAAAATCTTTAGCTTTTCATTGTCAATAGCCAAGTTCTCACCATTGAAAATTTTTAATGCATGAGGCATGAAAACACTTGGAGTGCAAGGAGGTACCTCAAGAACTTTGCAACGGCTTTGAATGCCAACGTCAACCAAGTCAAGACGATTCGTGCTTATGATTGTTAATGCATTCCCAAATCTTCTATCAATCTGAATCTTCAACGCATCAATTGCTTTTTTATTTGTGAGAATGAACTCATCAATGATGAAGTAGTTGAATTTTTCGTTGTACTTGAACATGGCATCAAATCTCGTATTCACGCCAAATATTCTGTGAACATCATTCGCATCACTCAAGTCTGAACAGAGTACTCTCGTCACTTGTGCTTTCTTCTGCTCAATCGCATTTGGCAGCAACTCAAGCAACAGTGATTTGCCACAGCCATTAGTTCCATGAAGTATTAATGGGCGAGCTATTTCTCCACTCGCATACTGAGTAATTACTCGATTGACTTCATCGTTTGGATATACAAACTCATCAAGAGATTTAGGGGTATATATCTTTCGTGTATCAACAATCATTTTTTCACCATATCGATTGTTTGATTTTTAATTTCGCATGAAATTCTCGAAATTGCATCAAGTGTTTGTTGATTAATTTCAGATGAATCAGTCATCAATTCACCATTGAGCATTTCAATGTCAAGATTAAAGCCACTGTAATCTCTCAAACTATTCATCAACTCAACAAACTCTTTGAACTTGGCTTTTGATGGCTCAGACTTGAATTTGATGACGACATGAAAGTCATCAGACAATATTTCTCTCTCATTGACTTTTATTGACTTCTTAGTCTCTTCAGTCTCAGCAATAGTGTCTAAGTTCAGTGTTTCATCAATATCTTGTTCTGTATCACTCAATACATCAACATGTGACTGAGGCGCGATTTCAGCGTTATGGTTCAAGTCATCGTCTACAGCATCGTTATTAGCAATATTAGAGTTAACTGACTTGATTGCATTGCTGATGGCGTTTGAAGCTGTTGCAGACTGATTTGATATCTTTTGAAGACTTTTTGTGCTACTTGGATTGATGAGCAAGTCAATCTGTTTTCCACTCATAGTCGCAAAACTGTTGTCTGTATTGACCATCGCCAAGAAAGTAGAACTGTCAATCTGCGTGATCTTGTAGATGCTTGTCCACGAATTGGGCAGTCTGTCTGCATAGTTGATGAAGTCATCGTACTTTTCACCAATCGCAAGATACTTGCGAATTGTGCTGTCACTGCTCTTTTGACCAATCTCACGACAGAAACCGTCGAAGTTGTCGTTTGTCAAAGTGTGCTTTGCGTCATAAACGACTTTGCACATCTCAATTGTTACTTGTGCAGTTTTCTTTGCAAATGCATGAAAGTCTTGAACGAACTGCTCTTTGTCAGTCAAAAAGACTGTGACGTTGAAGTTCTTCGAGTTTTCAGTTTTTGTGATTTCTTGACTTGTTCTGTTTGAAACATTTTTTGATTCATTCATTTCTTGATTCCTAATGTTATGCACAAAGTCGTTCTTGACACATTGAAATGACATCATCCAATGTGTAATTAGTTAATTCTTCAACAAAACCAAACTCATCAAATTTAAGCAAATCAATCCAAATACCATCAATATACTTTTGAAGTTTGCACTTAATTAAAGCCATCTCTTTATGTGCAATCCAAAAATTGCTTGCATAATCTTCTGCTCTATTTGCAGTCATTTCAAGCTGTTGAATTTTTTTGTTAGATATATTTTTTGATCGAAAAGAACTTTTAGTCCATTTTTCAACTCGATCATCACGACCTGAAAATTCGAATCTGAATACGCCTCCAATCACTTCTCCCAATTCCTTCCAATTTATTGATGGACGCACAACTCCAAAATGATTGTCCATTTGCGTGTATTTCAACTGAGGAATGAATGGAAGCGCACAAATCGGATAAGAACCCTTTTGCGTAAACCATACAAAAGATGTTGATGGTCTACAGAATGCTCTACCGCTATTACCCTCAATTTTGATAAAACCATCCCTCAAAATCCCCTCAACTGAATATCCCTTCGTGTAGTGATAGATACTTTTTGACGATAAGTTTATTTTTTTATTACTCATTTAAATACTCCATTTATGTTTAAAAACGAATCATTGATTTGATTCAGACTCTATTATGCTGAGAACGCTATTTTTAGAATATTCAACATGTTGATTAATTCACTACTTCACGTAATCTGCATTGATAGATATGAATCAATCAATAGATGTATATTACGCCGATGCAATTGAATTAGATATTTCACATGTTTATTAATTCACTAACTCACATTATCTGCATTGATAACAATGAATAAATCAATGAGGTTATAATATTACAACGCCTATGAATTTACTATCTCAGAAGTCTATTAATCAACTCACTCATATTAAACAGTTGATTAATTAACAACTTAACTTTGTTCTATTTGAAACATATGCAATTGATTAATCACTTAACCGTTTCCTTCTGAATTGACGCACCAACTTGTTTGGTCAATAATGGTTAAATCTACAAGTGATAGGTCAATGTATGGCTACAACAGTCAAGAAGAAAACTCGCTTACAAAGTCGCACTCACAGCAAAGAGTCGTATCGACTATGGTTTGAGTTCTTGAAACGTGCTTTGGCTCACGACAGAGCAAGCGTGAAGTTGCAGTTGTACAAGTCGTGGGGAGATGTTGAGAGCTACAAGTTCGACAAATGGTGGACTGAGATTGGCAGTCATGTCATCAATCTAGACATGAAGAGCAGTGTCGAGATCGCTACTGACACATTCGCTGACGATAGTAGCTATCTCATCCGTGTACCAAAGTCACTAAACAGCACACAAGCTGCCACACAACTGAGACTGCTCCTCACAAAACACGGACACAAGCCATTAGTCGAGAAGAGCAACCTCAAGATCAATGGTGACAATGAAATTCGTCACTCTGTCTTCCGTGCCTACCTACATACCTATGACAGACACAGAGAACTAGTACTAAAGAACAATGGCAAAAAGGTCACAAACAAAGAAACTTTGATTGCTGTACGCAAGTTTTACATCACAAGATATGCAAAATACAAGAATCGAAATCGACTAGCAGACAATCTTCCTATGCCACTCTACACAGCGATGAACATGGACAACTTGGATGATGTGCACGTCTTGGATAGCACTACTGCCATTTCAGCAGTTGCACGATATCTGCGTGAAGCTGAAAAGATAATTGATGCTGTGAAAAAAGGCACATTTCCTCAGTAACAGAGGATATAAGTATGAAAAAGATCGCATTAATTTCTATAATATTATTTCTTTCTAATATTGCACAAGGTCAGACATCACAAGAACTTACAGAAAAGTGTAAAAGTGGCGAGCAATTCTCTTGTATAACTGTATATATGCAACAAGAATTAGCTAAAGAGTGCGAATCAAATATATATTCTTCTTGTTCTGCAATAGGAGTAAGAAGTCAGTTCATAGATAAGGATATAGTTAATGCACTTAATTTTTATAGAAAAGGATGCAACGGTGGTTATCTAGAAGCATGTAATTTGTTAGGTGAACTACACGAGGATAAAACAACTATTGCTCATTCTTACTTTGACGCATATGAAACATATAAAATAAATTGTCAAAATAATCATTTAAAAAGTTGCACAAAGCAAGCCATCCTTCTCAAAAATGGAAAAGGCACTAGATTAGATAAAAAATTAGCAATGTCATTATTCGAAAAAGCATGCAATGGTAACGAGGTAGAAGGCTGTTTTAACTTGGCAATTTTTTATGAAAATGGTGATGGCATTAAAACCAATAAAACAATAGCTACCGATTTATTTGGTAAATCATGTGATTTGAAATATGCGGATGGTTGCTCAAACTATGCAAGGTTAATTCAATTGGGAAATAAGCCGTCTTCAATGAATAATCAAATAAATGACAAAAACAAAAAGGCAGAAACTATTTATGATGATTTGTTAGATTGCGCGGCAATCAGTTATATTGGTACGGCTGTTTTTATACCTATCGAAGAATTAAATAATATTTCAGAATTGCCTAACGATATAAAATTATTGATTAGCGAACAACAAATAAATTTTAAAACTGCAAGTGATTCATTTTCTATGAGAGCTGAATTTTTTAGAGAATTATATTTATTTTTATCTCCCAATAAAAATTACACCAACAAAGACTATACCGATATGATTGAAAGGAAACTAGTCCTAATCAAAACTGGAATAGTTCAAGGAAAGGATTACAGTGAAATTTACATAAAATATAATAAGTGTGTAAAGTATATTGATGAAATTAAAAAAATAAAAAAGAATGTTAAAGAAAATGATTTGGAGAGAAGTATTGTTAAATTTCTCAATGAAAATAAAATCATAAATTACAAAATAACTGATAAACAACTTTTAAGCATGAAAATTGCCTCCATAAATTGGAAGCATAGTGGTTTTTTAACTTGGAATACCTTGAAAGGAAACTTAGAAAGAAAATTAAATTAAAATTTATAATATAATTAAATATTGCCCTATATCAAACAGCAAATAAAGGATTTAAAAAATGAACAAGATTGAAGAACTAGAGAAGCAGATGGCTGACATTGCGAAAGCAATCGAGGCTGAAAAGAACAAAGGGCGTGAAGAGGCTCTTGAGACTGTGCGTAAATTGATCAAGCAGTACAGCATCAGTCAGCGTGAAGTTAAGAGCGTATTGCTTGCTCGTAAGCCAAGAGCAACTAAAGATGGTGGTGTGAAGCGTGTATCAACAAAGACACCAAGTGGTAAGCCACGTGGTCGCCCACCCACTAAGAAATAAAAGAATCTTTTAATGGGCTATTTCTTATGGTTTGGCTTTGCAATAGCTGTTGCAATTTGGGCTTCAAATAGAGGTAGACATGGTTTTGTTTGGTTTCTAATTGCTTGCTGTATCAGCCCTTTGCTTGCGGCAGTCTTTATTGCCGTCTTAGCTAATAAATCTGAAGCATCAATTACGGTTAGCGAGGAATCTTATGTACGCTGTACTCAATGTGCTGAGTTTGTACTGCCACAAGCAGTGAAATGCAAACACTGTGGATCTGCTTTAATGCCAGATTTAAATTTCGATAAGAATCTTGCAGATAAGAAAAAGGAAGATTCAAAGAATTTAATAATTGGCATTTTATTTATTGCTAGCTTAATTGTTATTGGGAATGTCATCAACTACATTTCTAAATTAATCTAGAGCATTGACGAAAGCACTAAAGCATCTCAACTGCACTACGCATCATTGATGGGTTTATGTCGATATAGCGTTGCGTCACAGCAATCGACTTATGTCCACTCAATTCCATCAATACTCGAACTGAAACGCCTTTGTTAGCCAAGTTCGTGATGAAACCTCTGCGACCACTGTGACTTGATGCACCAATCACATTTGCATTTTTGTAGATGTAGTGAAAGTGCTGAGACAGCGTGTTTGCACTGAATCCTCTGACATTGTTCTTCTGACTACAGAACAATGCTCTTGAAGTGTCTGTGTATGTCACAGCAGTCAAGTCTTTAAGTTTGAAGCGACAGCACAGATAGTGATGAAGTTCTTCTTGCATCTTCTTTGACAACAGTACTGTGCGCCCAACAGACCCCTTCGTCTGCTCTGCCTTCAGTCTAATCTCGTCAACTATCGATCCATCATTCGTCAACACGTCACAGATGCGTAGTGCTGCCACCTCCCCTACTCTCATACCGCAGTTCGTAGTCATCAAGAACATACAGCGATTTCTTGATGAGTGCTTCTTGCTTGCGATGTATAGCAAGACTTTGCGAATCTCTTTTTCGTTCAGAACTTTTGCTTGTGCCATTTGCTTCTCCTACCAAAATCAAACACTAGATGAGTATTTAGTGTGAACCCATTGATTAGGTAGGACAAGCCTTTATGGAGAAAATAAATTCTTGATGGAAATCATGGCGTTACAGAAAATCAAATGTTTTCGTTCTTAGCTTTGGTTTCTGACTGCTGTACTTTGATGAGTTGTTCCATTTTGAAAAACTTCTTAAATGTCGTTTCAATAATTTTTATTCCGTGATTCTTTTTAGAATTGCATCATAAACACCCTCAGATTTGCTTAAATTATTTCGAGTTATGTATGAACTGAGTTTGCTGTTTAAAGATATGTGCTTTTCAGTGCCAAGAATCTGATTCCATAACTTCTCACCCCTACAGACAATGAACAATACATCTCGTTTTGCGAACTCGAGGTAGAGGTTCTTCATCAATTCAAAGCTAGGCAGTTTGCAACTCTCATCGAAATTCATTGATGCCCATGAGTTCATCTGTAATGCAGCCACTTTGTTTGACATCTGCTGCCATGACACACCACTATCCTCTTGCAGTGATCTAAGTCTAGGTCTCCACCAATCCCTCATAGCGACATTTGCATCGTCATGGAGGCTCCATATGCCCCAATCTTTGAGTTCTTTGGGACGAGTGTGGTCAGTGACTAGTGAGTTAGGACCCCATGATGGGTTTGCAAGCAAAAGAACAACACGTGCTTGTTCAATCTTGCCCTCAAATGGACATGGCTCAAGTTCTCGATGTAACTTGAATTTTTCATTTCTACCAACATTGTATTTCTCCAACTCAAACTCATCGAGTTGAGTTATTTTTCTTTGTAATGTTTCATAACTTAACTCGAATTTTTCGATCGAATTCGATCCCAATGTATTACTTAAATGATTGACTATTTTTTTGTTGTTTTCAGAAACAAATGATTCAACATCTATGTTTTGTTCTTTGTCCTCATTCATTGCCTTCTTAACTTGAAATGGGCGTACTTGATAAAGAGGACAGTTTTTAACTGAACAGTGCCTTACCCTTTTATATTTGTAGTCAACACACCTCAAACAAAATGCTTTAATTGCATCTGACTTTGATTTGCTATTTTCAACATTTACTCTTGCAAAAAGAGTCTTATATTTAGAGGGTATTTCTTCACTCATTTTCATCTCCAAAGATGTTATTATTTTAACATAAATCGTAATTTTTTATAATAAAAAAATCAAATTATTTGGGCATAGATTCGCTATTAAAGAGTCTCTTTCAACTCCTCCTCATGTACTGCGAGAGACAAATAAAGTGTCAAATGCTCACGAATGCTATTGCTATTGATCTATCAATCAATTGCATGCCATTGCACCCATAGCCATAACCTTTTAGAATCAATAATCGAGATGGAGATTTCTATATGAGCGACTATGACGAAAATGACTTGATTGATTCAGCACTGAATCAGACATACACAAAGAATGGTAAGTCTGTAGAGGTTCACATCTACAGAATGCCAAACACTTCATGGATTCTTGAAGTCGTAGATACCTATGGAAACTCAACTGTCTTTGATGATGAGTTTACTACTGACAAAGATGCATTGAGTTATGTGATCGAAGAAATCGAAAGAGATGGAATCGAGGCTTTTATTGGTTCAGCAAATAGCGGTTCATTTCAATGAACGATCATGTACTCTAATTAATTGCAAGATTCCATGACGTACTGATCGACTGAGTCTGTGCTACAGACTTAGCATGTCGCTCCTCTTCAGCGATACGCTGACGATGAGCATCTATCTCAGCTTTGTCTAGGCAGTATGGTCGATTGAACGGCTCTAGCGCCTTCATCGTCAGATGCCAATACTTGTTCTCTGTATTTGACTGAAGAAGATACTCGATCTCTTCTTTTCTCTCGCCAAGTCTGTTCTTCACGAAGATTGCATCATGCACACGTGCGATCACAGTGATGCCTCGACTCTCGATCTCACCATGTATGTAATCCATGATGACTGTTTCAGATTGCTGATACAGATAAGCAATGACTTTTGCTTTTGACAAGCTACCACTGAATGTTCTGACTTCTTCGAGACGCAAAAAGTCATCATTTCTTGACTTGCAACTCTCAAACAAATAAGTGTCGATCAGATTCTGTTCGTGCAAGAACTTTTTGATGATCGAACAGTTCAAGAACTTGTCACGTGCTTGAGGGTAGTATTTGAAGATTTCAACAAGTGCTGGATTTTTCCATTTGCCACTGTTCACCATGAATCCATGAGTACCTCGACGAGCACCAAACCCAATTGCAGTGATTGCCCTCTTGAGCATCTTGTCTTTGTCCTCACGACTTAGCTTGCATTCGTCATCGAATGTGTAGTAACGCACCGTCATATAGAAATCATTCTTGTCTTCAAGAAATAATCTTGTTTGAACAAATATTTTCTCAAACGACTCTTTCTTGTCGAGCGTCTCATAGCAGTCACGTGCGAATCCATACTTCCATGTGAAAACAGCACTACGCAAGTCATACTCATAGCATTGACCAAGCATTGCTCTGCGTAGTTCTTTATTGACATTCTGAACACTTGTCCCAACATAGTAGTTGCGACCAAATGAACTAGCTTTCTTTTTCTGCAAGTAGTAACCATTCGTGTGCTGTGCAATTCTCAGAATCGTGTCAGCTTGCAGTTCATACTGCTTCTTGTTTTCTTCACTGATGTACTTGCTCTCATTCTTCAGCCATATCAAGTAGTAGTTCAGTGAAGTCATGTCGATGGGAACTTTGTCGTATGTCGTATCTATTTCCTCATCCGTCAGCGTGTCGATATTGGGATACTCTTGCTTATAGAGTTCTTCGTTTGTGAGCAGTTGATGTTCTAGTAGTTTTCTCAAATTTTCAGTGTCAAGGTCTTGTGTACTCGTTAGGTGTGTGTCTGTGTGTGTGACAGTCACAAGCTGTGTCATCTTGACTACTGACAATTTCTGATTGAGATTCGATCCAATCTCAATTACTCGAAACAACTCTAGATTGTTGTCCTCAAGCCAATTCTGAAGTCGTATCTTTTCAGATCCAATCTGACTGCCTCGATTTCTCTGCTTTGATACTGAGATTGAGTACAAGTCATTCGTCTGCATCCAAGCATTACGTCCAAGCAGTATCGACCTCGAGATTTGCTGTGTCAGTAGCTTGATGTATTTATCTAGTGCTTTCTTTGCTGAATTTTTAGGCTTGGTAAAGTGCTGTTTTAGTGTCTCTAGGACTATGGGGTTGATTTCTAGCTGTAGCATGTGATGTCTCCTTTAAAAAGTCACATAGCTATTTATCGTGCTGAAGTGACTCGAAAATAAAAGTCACACAGCAGTTTGAGAAGTCACATAGCTGTTTGAGAAATCACAAAGCAGTTTGAATAGTCACATAGCTGTTTATTGTCTAAAAGTGAAAGTCACATAGCTCTTTGCGAAAGTTACATAGCAGTTTTTCGTGTTTTTCGTAAAAAGTCACATGCTTATAGAAAGAAATCAGTCAAGAGCAGTGAACCCCATGAAGTCCATGAATGTCAGTGAATCTCTGAGTTGGACTTCGGTTGTTCTGATGAATTCAGATCTATCAATCTTTTTTAAGAACTTTTTTGACATTTTCTATAATTAAGTTTAAAATTATCTATCACTCACAATATATCTTCTATTTCTGAAGCATTATGAAATTTAATATTTTATTATTTTTTTTAACTTTTACTTTCCTATGTCATGCCGAAGAAATTACTATAAGTTGTAATGGTATTTCTACTTTGCGAAAAGATGGAAATTTTATTACTGCCAATCAAAAAACAATTGAGGTTATATTTGATAATAAGAAAAATATTGTTAAAAAATATGAAGATCACATTTGCATAAATAGAGATCTTATAGATTTATTTTGGAAGTGTGAATGTAGTATTAGCTCTAGCGAAATAATTTGCAAAGATGAAATTTCATTCAAGAAAAACAATAATGTAAAAGACACTAGAACCATCAATATTAATAGAAAAACTGGTAAGCTATTTTATTCTTTTACTCAAAAAATATCTGAAAAATCTTTTTTACTAGCAGATGCTGAAATGATGTGCAAAATTTATGATAAAAATAAATTCTAACCTTTTTTATTATGTTCATTTCAACATTAATTCTATTATCCTCTAATTATCTCTTTACTTTTTATTAAATTTCTTCCATTTGCGACAAGTCCTATGTCACTTATATCTGTGACAGCGCCAATATTTATCCATAACCAAATAAACCTAGTTAGAAACCAAATAGTTCTGTGATGAAACGGCTAGGAATTGTTGATTGATGGGTAAAGAATCTGTTCTGTCATCAATCAACACATAGGAGTACGAAATGGCAACAGTATTGAGTTCACTCAAAGTCATCAATGCAGTCAAGCAAGTAGCAAATGACTCAACTCAATTTCGCAGAGAGAAGTTGTGCAAGAAACTTGATGAGCAGATCAGTCTTGCAAAAGCAGTGAAAGATGGGAACACTTTCACGGTCAAGCGTCAACGCAACATCAAAGACAAGGCTAGTGGTTTATCGACTACTGTAGAAGTCAGTAAGAAAGTTCGTCAATGGTGGTTTGTGAATCGAGACACAAACAAAGTTGCATTGCAGTTGCGTTATGGGACGAAAGTGATTGAGTTCAGTAAAGGTAAGAATGCGATTGAGGTGTCTAGTGGTGATGAACTCATCAGTACGCTAGAGAAGTTGCGTATTGCTACATTGAATGGTGAACTTGATGAATCAATCAATCAAGCTAGCTTACTTGTCAAAGCACGATTCAAGAAGTAACTTGATCTAAAAAGAAGGCGCACTAATCATGCGCTTTTTTTGAGGGTAATTTTTCATTTAAAATTTTTTAATATTTTTATTTGGTTGATATTTAAATTTGTTTTCTATTTATTTACATAATCCATCTTCATTTATCTTGTGCGATCCAATGTAATTATACTTCTTAGTTGTCTTTTTCACTTCAATACTTTTATATCCTCCTTTTTAACGCATTTTCCACTAAGATTCTTAATACTAGAATAACCCCCAATAGATGAACTTTTATAAGTCATCATCCCATTAATTCTATCAATTCTTATATTTTTTATACTTGTTGGTGCCTTTATTTCGTCACTAATCTCAGTTATTTCATATGAGTCTTCAGTATTTTCATACCAAATATTTTTATTTGATTTCCTTTCATTGTACCTTCCCATTAACGCCAAGTATTCAAACATATTTGCATCAAGCCTTTTTCCTTTAGGAGTAACAATAATATCCATGTCTTTTTTGGAATTATTCCATTTTTCAATTGATCTTGATACCTTCACTTGAGTAGTAACCATTTCTAATTTTTTCTGTTTAGCAATTCCATCTCGAATTGATATTTCAAAACCGCTCAAGTCGCATATCAAATCTTGTAATATCTCTTTTTTATCATCCTCTGCCATTGCACTCATTGATATTGCCAACATTAAAATTAATGCTTTTTTCATAATACCTCTTTTTTATATCTTAAATTCAACTTCACACTTTCTTTGTGCTTGTGTGATTTCTAATCCATCATTTACTTTTTTAGACATGCATGCTTCATATAATTTAGCATCACCTTCACAATTTCTAAACTTTGGATTTGATTTCTCTGTTTGCTTGCACTTGTTTACCATCCTTACTACATTTATGTAGTAAGGTGAGTTTTCAAGATTAGTCATATAGGTAAGCGTAGGATTGTTTTTCAGCTTTACTGCTTCTCCACCTATTTGACTTGATTCTTGTGTAGCTTTTCTTGCCAACTCAGCTTCTTCTACAGCCAACATTTTACTCTTAGCACCTAACTTAATTGCCTCCTCAGCGATGTGAGTTATTGGATTAGCAAAAGCTGTGTTCAAAGAATAAAAAATAAGAATAGTTAATGTTGTTTTTATTTTCATATTTTCAAAGTATAGAATTAATTAACATCTCTTTAGTTATTTGCTTTTATCCATTTCTAAATGCTCAACAATTTTATCTAAACTTTCACTAATGTATATATTAACAATGAAGCTTCCTATTATAAAGCAATAAATTATATATACCAATCTCCAAACAATCATTACAGATACCGCTGCAATAATCCAGAATAGGATAGGAGTTTCAACCTTCATTAATTTAATCGTCTTATCAGCATCGTATACATATATCGCCAAACCTATTGAACCTAGAAGAGAGATAATTTTTGATATTTCATGTAGAAATTCAAATGTCTTTTTATATAAACCCATAACCTCTTCAGTGCTACCTTGCAATCCGTATTTAAATGGATTTACTATTATGAACAATATTCTTTTAAATAAATTCCACACGAAATCTAACACTTCTTTCATTAATATTTTGATGCGATTCATTTTAAAGCCTTTTTATACCAAGTAAATTCCGTGATCGTAAATATCCTCTAATGTGCATTTTTACCAAACGACATGCAATTATGTACTTCATTTTCATATCATGAGCATTGGATTATTTGATCATAAATACTGAATGCGTCTCAACGAATTCAAATCACCACTCAAGAAGTTCTTGGCTACTGTCAAAGTCAATGGAACAACGGCAAAGACAATCATCGACTGTGAGTCAGCAACACAAGCAAGACTATTGTTAGGGAAGATGTTTGGAAAAGCAAATGTTATCTCTGTGAGTTCTTTGAGTCTAGACGAGTCTGTTAGTTCTTTAAGACTACTTGAGTATGCAAGTGCAGATGATCAAGTCAAGTTGTGGCAAATCATTAGTCAGAGCGTGTTTCAAGCTATCGAGAAAGAGCGTAGAGAAGCTGAAGAAGCACAGCGTCTAGAAGCATCAAAGCCAAAGAAAAGTCGCGCTGTACGAGGTCCTAGTCGATCTGTGACTGCTCCCAAGAGTGTGCGCCCCAAAACTGTGAAGCCTCAAGTTGCAAAACCACAAGCGTCAAAGACACAAGCTGTGCCATTGAAGAAGTCAGTTCAGACTACCTCTCAAGTTAGACCTCAGCCAAACATGATGCCTAGAACTCAAACTACACAAGCGACTAATCAAGCAAAACAAAGAACAGCTCAAGTGCCTCAACAACCTACCCAACAGCAACAAATTGCACAGATGAACAGAAAACTCTATCCCCATGTGCTGCCTACATAACTTCAACTCAGTGAATCGTTTTTTCTAAATGTAGGCTGCAACAATAATTCCGCACCTTGTTCCTTTGCCTATAACTTCTTCGTAATCAAATGGGATGTTGCCACTATATACAGCACGATTCCCTTTCTCAAGTCTCTTTATTAACGGTAGTGTTAGTAGTTTTTTTACCGCAGCTTTCTCACTACATTCTGTATTGGACAATTCAAAAACTATTTCTTTTAGCTCCGAACTAGTGGGATTTACTATCAATACATTTAAGTGATTATCTTCAACCCACCATTTATTTTTGTTCTCTAATTTTTCAATATTATCAACATCTACAGCATTCAACTTTTTTGAATTTTCATATAAATCATCAATCTCTACTATCTTTGTATAGCGTTTAAAAACTTCACCATCTCGAACTTTCATTTTAATTAATTTAATTTGTTCTTGGAAATTCTCTTTATTAATTTCTATGTTGTCATTTTCTTTTAGTAACTTACTCAACCACCTCTTGAATTGAATTGAATAACTCGGCTCCTTTTGTTCTCTTGATTTAGCGCACTCAAATATCGTTTGTCTTTCCTTTTTAGCCTCAATCAAACACTCATCATAATTTGATTTGAAAATTCTTATGAATTCAACTCTGGAAATGTATCTCTCTCTTGCAATTCGATTGAATAGCAATTCCTCTTCAAGTCTATCTGTACCAAATACTTTCCATTGTTTTTTCTCATCTTCAGTGAGGTATCGTATGCGCCATGACTCAGTTGTATTGATTGCATCATCAAACATCATGCTCACGCCCATTGATTTGTTGTAATCACCTATTTTTTTAACAGTTCTCTCTATATCTCTAGCTACATTTCTGTCGTAGTCAACATCTTCAAAATATGTAGATCTATGTACGCCAACCTTTCCAAAAGCGTATCTTTGTACACCACCTATTAAAATAAAACTACAAGCACTTACGCAGATTGCATCTTCAGCTACATATGTATTAAGTCGCTTTGCTCTAATAATTTCTCCAATTTCCCTTGCTACTTCTCCATTACCACCCCATGAATTTAAAAACACTGCATTCATATGCAATTTTTGATTTTTATCTTCAATTGACTTTAGTTGCTCTCTGAATTCCTTGAGTGTACTTACCGTGATTTCTTTATCTATCGTCAGTCGTACATTTTTTGAGTCATATACTTCATTTTGTGACGAGCATCCACAAATAGCTATAGCAAATAAGATCAATATTATTTTGCATTTAAATGCCGAATTCACAATACTTCCTTTAGTATCTATTATTGATTGAGAAAGCATTTGAGATTTCATATTTTTTTAAAGATCGAGTAACTTTTTTAGCCTTTATTAGCTATCCAGTGATTTTAGTCAGAACTTTGCGGATCATGTTCTTGACAATTTGTGAGAATTATTAAATATATGTGTGATCTTTATTGGACGTTGATTGAACCATATTTTTTACCGACACTTTACCATCCATGTTTTCTTGCAACTCTTTCAACATCAGTGGCTGATATTTGATTATTTTTATATCGTCAACGATTAAGCGTCAGATTTTTCATATTAGTAAAATTTATGAATTAATATTTTTACGTATGTATTGTGTTATGTCTATACCTTCACCACTTATTAATTTACCATTAACTTCAACTGTATACTTCATATTACCAGTCCATGCACTATAGCCATAATTGACATTGACTGCATCACCATACATGTAATCGAGTAACAACATAATTCCCTCGTGATTTAACGATTTTTTCGATTTTTTTAATAATTGAATCAAATCCTCAGCTTTATTGTTTATTTTCCTTACCTCAGGAAAATCTTGGACTATTTTTTTATATATTTGCTCATACTCCAAACTTTGCCCAAGTAGTCTTACTATCTTATTTACTTTGATTGCCGCTTTTTTATGACCATTTTCAAGTAAATCCTTTGCAAACTGCTGTATCCTTTTGTTTTCGCCGTAATACCTACGCAAATAATCATTTTCTAAAGATCTTTTTAACTGATCTGAGTTTTTAAATGCTTGTTTTTCAACAAGTATCGCCCTAAATGTATTTGCCAAAATTAAACTTATTTTTGCTAGTTCCTCATATTCACTTTTTATTAATGGGAAAAAATCTAATGCCATTGCCCACGCTTCTATTTCATCACTAATGAAATTATATTCATCTGCATCTTCCTCTTCAGAAGATTCATCTCTAGCACGATTCTTGAAATATTCTTCATCGTATTTTCTACGTTTTTCATTATCTGATAGAACAGAATACGCTTCGTTTATGTCTATCATTCTACGGTGTGATTCATCCGAATTACCTTTCCATTTATCTGGATGATATCTTTGCGCTAACGCTTTATATGCCGCACGAATAATGATGTCCTCTGCATCATCCAACACACCAAGAATTCTGTAGTAATCCTTCAATTGCTTGTCCCATTTAATTTCGGCACGCCAAAGCCATGCTCGTTGTTCTGCAACTCTCGCTCTAGTCTACGCACAATTTTGTCAGAGTCATCAGTTTGCACAACTAGATAGCGATATGTCAGTCGTTTCTGTATGAACTCCTTCGTGAGCGTATCGAGATAGCCCTTCTTTGCCGTGTACTGTGTGTTGATGATTGATGGGATCACATAGAAGTCTTGTATGTAGATACAGAACTGATCCCCACTTCTTCGTCCTTGAGCATGTTGAATGATGCGTGAGCGAGGATTTCGGTCTTGTACTGACTTGCCACTTAAACCACCAATGCCAACATAGATGTACTCAGCTTGATCCAAGAACACCGTGTAGATGATTGAGCCAAATGATGGAATGTGATTGATGTTCTTCGTGTTGAACTGTTGAAGTTCAACAGTTTGGGAGAAGAGTTCACTGACATTCAAATCTTGCATGATGAACGATATGCTCTATGCGTTGAACAAGCAATAGCTCTGATGCTCGTTGCATCGTTGAGTGCTATGTTATTGAGTCCCCTACCATGCAAGCAATAGCAAGATGTTGCCCTCAATCTGACTCAGTGCTATGCTTGAGAATTGCCTATTTTTTAAGCATCAAGCGAGTTTTATAGTGTGACTTAGAGTGTATCTTTTTTGACTTTATCGATTTAAATATTTAATAAAATCATATACTTAATTCATTTTATTGGCGGAAGCGGTGAGATTCGAACTCACGAACGGTTGCCCGTTGCCGGTTTTCAAGACCGGTGCAATCGACCACTCTGCCACGCTTCCTTTGGGTCAATGAGCGGACATTGTAAGGGCGTGCAGGACCCATCCGGCCATAACGGCATCTGCGCTTAACATCCAGGGTGAAAGCTGCCCCATGGGCTGGCCTTATCCACCAAAATCAGGAGACCGCATGACCCGTTTTGACTTGGCACGCCGCCGTTTCGCCCCTTTGCTCATGGGCTTGGCCCTGTGTGGCGCCGTCACCCCTCTCATGGCTCAGACCAAGGTCGCATTGCGCATTTCCACCCCGGCTGTGCCCGATGACTGGCACGCCAAAATGTGGACGGTGTTCAAAGAGTCTTTGGACAAAGCCGCACCCAACCAGTTTGATGTGCAAATTCACCTCAATGCCTCTTTGTTCAAGCAAGGGGCCGAGCCTGCCGCCATGGCACGCGGCAACCTGGAGCTGACGACGGTATCGGCATTTGACATTGCCAAACTGGTGCCCGAGTTTTCCATCTTCACCGCTGGCTACATCGTGCGCGACCCGCAGCACCAGCAAAAGGTGTTCAACGGGCCCATTGGCGACGAGCTGTTCAAGGCGGTGGCCGACAAGATGGAGATCACCATTTTGTCCACAGCCTACTTGGGTACGCGGCAAGTGAACCTGCGCGAAGCGCGCAATGTGCGCACCCCTGCTGACCTCAAGGGCATCAAGCTGCGCATGCCAGGCTCGAAAGAGTGGTTGTTTTTGGGTGAAACCTTGGGCGCCACGGCCACCCCGCTGGCCTTTGGCGAGGTGTATATGGGCTTGAAAACCGGCACCATCGATGGACAAGACAACCCGCTGCCCACCGTGCGTGCAGCCAAGTTTTACGAGGTGACCAAGCAGTTGGTGCTGACCAACCACTTGGTGGACAGCTTGCACATTGCCATTGCCAGCAAAACCTGGAACGGCTTGACCGCCGCGCAAAAGCAAGCGGTCAAGGCCGCGGCCCAAGCAGCGACCAGCTTCAACAATGACAACCGCACCAAAGAGGAAGCGCAAATCATCGACTTCTTCAAACAACAAGGCCTTCAGGTGAGCACACCTGATGTGGAGGCGTTTCGCAAGTCGGTGCAAGACGCCTATGCCAAAAGCGATTACGCCAAGGTGTGGACCAAGGGCATGCTTGAGCGCATCAACAACACCCGCTGACGCATGAAAACCCTGGCACGCGCCGCCCAGCACCTGGGTGGCGCTGTTTTTTTGGCGCTGTTTGGGGTGTTCATCGTCCAAATCACAGCCCGCTTTCTGTTTGCCAAACCTCTGCCGTGGACCGACGAGCTGGCGGTGGTGCTGTACCTGTGGGCCATTTTGTGGGCCTGCGCCTTCATGGTGCCCGAGCGCGAACATGTGGTGTTTGACCTGCTGTGGAACCACGCCGGTCGGCGCACACGCCAAGCCATGCGGGTGCTGGGCCACAGCATGATCGGTGGCTTGGCTTTGCTGGCCTTGCCCGCCAGTTGGGACTATGTGCACTTCATGCGCCGCGAGGGCACGCCCGTGCTGGGCTGGTCCTTTCAGTGGGTGTTTATGCCGTTTGTTCTGTTGATGCTGGCCTTGGTGATGCGCAGCTTGTGGGCGATTACCCAGGCTTTGCGCGGCCAGAGTCTGGAAGAAAGCGCACCAGCCCCATGAGCACCGCCCTCATGGCCATGGGCGGCGTGGTGATCGTGGGCATGCTGCTGCGCATGCCCATTGGGTTTTCGATGCTGATGTCGGGGGTGGCTTACCTGTGGGTCAAGGGGCAAGACTTGGGGTTGGTGGCCGAGCAGGTGAGCAACGGTTTGTACAACAGCTATGTGTTGTTGGCAGTGCCCATGTTTGTGTTTGCCGCCAACTTGATGAACGCAGGCACGGTGAGCGAGCGCATTTTTGATTTTTGCCGCGTGTTGGTCGGCCGCATGCGCGGTGGTTTGGCGCAAGTGGACATTTTGGTCAGCGTGGTGTTTTCGGGGATGAGTGGCAGTGCCATTGCCGATGCGGCAGGCCCAGGCTTGGTGACCATCCGCCAAATGCTGGCCAAGCCCGGGTACCCGCGTGGCTTTGCCGGTGCCGTGGTGGTGGCCAGCGCCACCTTGGGCCCCATCATTCCGCCGTCCATTCCCATGGTGATTTACGCCTTGGTCTCGGGCGCTTCGGTGGGGGCTTTGTTTTTGGGTGGCTTGCTGCCCGGCCTGTGCATGACTTTGTTGATGATGGCCGTGGTGCACTTCATCGCCAACCGGCGCAACATGCCCCGCGAAGACCCCGTGCCGCGCGCCATGTGGCCGCAAATCATTGCACGCGGTGCCCTGCCCTTGTCCATGCCCATCGTGTTGCTCGGTGGCATTTACTCTGGCGCATTCACCCCGACTGAAGCGGCGGCGGTGGCGGCACTGCACGCGCTGGTGTTGTCGGCCTGGGTGTTCAAGGCGCTGAGTTGGAGAGCTTTTTGGGCGGTGGTTTTGGAGTCCGCCCGTGCCAGCGCGGTGATCACCATTATTTTGGCTGGTTCTTTCATGCTGAATTACGCCTTCACCGCTGAAGGCGTGCCCCAAGGCATGGCGCAATGGGTCGATGGATTGCAATTGAGCCGCTTGCAGTTTTTGCTCATGGTCAATGCCTTGTTTTTGATCTTGGGTTGTTTTTTGGATGTGTCGGTGTTGCTGCTGGTGTTTGTGCCCATGCTGCTGCCAGCCGCCAAGTTGCTGGGGGTGGACTTGGTGCACTTTGGGGTGCTGGTGGTGCTCAACATGATGATTGGCCTGATCCATCCGCCCTTTGGCATGCTGTTGTTCGTGACCAAAGCGCTGACCGGTATACCGATTGGCGAGATGGTTCGCGAGGGTTGGCTGTTTTTGGTGATGCTCCTGGCCCTGTTGCTGTGCATCACCGTTTTTCCTGAGATCGTCTTGTGGTTGCCCCATGCCATGGGCTACACCACCGCATAAAAACGCCAATGACCAGCACCTGATTTTTGGAGCCTGCGATGAAACCCTTGACTTGCTTTGACCTCAACATCCAAGACCACATTGCCCACTTGGTGCTCAACCGGCCCCAAGTGCTCAACACCTTGGATTTGGTTTTTTGGCGCGAGCTCGACGATGTTTTGCAAGCCTTGCACCAAGGCAACCAAGCCCGTGTATTGGTCATCAGCAGCACCGGCAAGCATTTCAGCGCGGGCATGTCACTGGATGTGTTTGGCACGTCGGTGAGCATGGACGACCAAAGCCCCGAGGGCCGTGCCGCCATTGCCGACTTGCTGGCCGGCTTGCAATCGACCTTTACCCGTTTGGAAAACTTGCGCATTCCTGTGATCGTG
>Ga0315905_10001603_pt1 | contig 24158 bp, 21 predicted proteins | sample LakEriMetagenome_5_FD_203522 | JGI IMG/M metagenome (GOLD analysis project Ga0315905, IMG submission 203522) | Freshwater fungal communities from buoy surface, Lake Erie, Ohio, United States - Buoy 4 MA121 | ecosystem: Environmental > Aquatic > Freshwater > Lake | place: USA: Lake Erie, Ohio...
GCTCGACGACGACTTCTCCAAAGGCCTGGCCTCCGAATGGAAGCCCGTCATTTCGTCACGCGCCAAAGACGCCGGCAAAGTGGACGCCGGCTACGTGCTACAAATGCCTGCCAATCTCCACGGCTACCTCGAGCGCTCCGTGCCCGCCGAAGCCGGAGCCGTCAGCGCCCGCATTTGGCAGGACGGCAAAGACGAAGGCCAGCAATGGGGCCCCGGCCTCGCGATCGTTTGGCCCGACGGCAAAACCCTGCGCGCCAACATCCGCAAAGACCTCCGCCTCACCGTCTCCGCCAATGGCAGCGAAAACCTCGACGCCTCCGCCACCGTGCGCGGCCCTGTGGAGTTCACCCTCCGCTGGGACAAAGACACCGTGCGCCTCATCGCCGCCGGTCCCGCCATGGGCGACCTGCCGGAGGAAATCGCCCGCTTCCCCCGTAGCCAGTTCCCTGGCCAGCCCTCACTGCTGCGCGTCGGAAAGATGCCCAACAGCGCCGGCCCGCAGGACCATGGCGACGCCGGGGCCGCGGGCTTCAACCGCATCGAGTGGGTGCGTATTCACGCGGGGAAGCCGTAAGGGACGTGTCGCTTTTGCTTTCAGCACGTGCCGTTGAGAACGGGGACGTGGGAGAAAGGTGGATTCCCGCGTCCCTTTCCGAAAGCGGCATCCCCCGGGGTTGACCGCTTAATGCGGCGGAGAGAGGGCCGCGTATTCCAAAAGCGAGCGGCAAAGAACGGAATATGCGTGGCCTGAGTGTGGCACCGGAATTATGCAAAGGCGTGTGAATTCAGATTACAAGTGGAACGCGTAACCTCTTGATGGTGAGTAGTCACTTTTTCGGAAAAATGCTGTTCCCGCCTCGTGCTGGCAGTGTTTTTCCGGGAAAGTGATTGGGGGCGCGGAGCCGAGGCCCGTTCCACTTGGAACTTGAAACCGCCGCGCGTGGACGGTCAAATCAACGAGTATGACCAGGGCCATTTTAGACGAAGACTGCAGCAGGCCCCGCCGTGGAGAGCCGGCGGAATCGGCCGGACAGTAAAGATTTTCCGAAACAGGCGAATTTCCAGCCGCGTCTTGAACTCCGGCCAGGCGGGGGTAATCTCCGCTGATTCTTTGTTATGAAACTTCTCCTCCGGCTTCTGGCTGTCCTCGTTCTTACCTTGACTGGCGCTCTGGCGCAAAATCCAGCCGCTCCGGCCGGGCCTCCCGGCGCACCCGCTGCGCCCGCCGCACCGGCGGCCCCGACTCCAGCGGCGCCTGCGCCGACTCCGGTGCCTGTGGCTGCGCCGGCAGCGGCCCCCGCGGCCGGGGAAGGGAAGACCTTGGCGCAGTACATTCAGGAAGGCGGTGTGACGATCTACTTCCTGATCGGTCTGTCGGTCATCATGTTCGCGCTCATTGCATTCTATCTGCTCACCATCCGGCGCGGGGCGGTGGTGAGCGATCACTTCATGCGCACAGCGGACGCGCTCATTCGCAAGCAGGACTATTTCGGCCTGCTGGCGGTGTGCGGGCGCCGCAGCGAGTGCATCGCGGTCATCACGCAAAAGGCGATCGACTTTGCCACCAAGAACCCCACAGCGACCTTCGATGAAGTCCGCGAAGTGACGGAAAGTGAAGGCCAGCGACAGGTGGTGCAGCTGAATCAGCGCATCACCTATCTTGCCGACGTCAGTGCCATCGCTCCCATGATCGGCCTGCTGGGCACGGTGATCGGGATCATGAAGGAGTTCACGCAGATTTCGAAGAAGGACATGCTGGCGGCGCAGATGGACTTCGCCGGCGGCACGGCGGAGGCGCTGGTGAATACGGCGGCTGGTCTCGGTATCGCCATTCCGAGCATGATCGTGTATTCCATCTACAAGGGCCGGGTAAATTCGCTGGTCTCGGAACTGGAGTCCGCCGCTACGCACATCATGGCGCTGCTCGGTGCCCAGTATAAGCGGGTCACGGCGCAGGCCCGGGCTCAGCAGCAGGCGGCCCAGCAACCTGCAGGGCGCTCCGGCCGCTAATCATTCCTCCGACGCCCGCCCATGAAATTTCGCGTCAAACACGAGCAGCAGCATCACGGGATGAATCTCGTGCCGCTCATCGACGTGCTCTTCATCCTGCTCATCTTCTTCATCGTGACCTTCGCGATGGCCCGGTTTGAGACGGAGCTGAACATTAGCGTGCCCGCCGCCGAGTCCGGAGTGCAAAGCGAGCGCCGCGTGGGAGAGTTGGTCATCAACGTGCGCAAGGACGGCACCCTGGTCTGGAACAGCAAGGTCCTTACCGAGGAGCAGCTCATGGCTCAGCTGCAGGAGATCGCCCGCTTCGACCGCAAGCGCGCCATCATTATCCGCGGCGATGAGGAGACGGAATATAAGAAGATAGTGCGCGTGCTCAGCGTCACGCACGCGTCCGGACTGCATCACGTGTCCTTTGCCACCGTGACCCCGCAGGCCGCGCAGCCCTGAGCGCGGGTATCAGTCGAGGAGGCCGCGGCGTTTGAAGTCGAAGCGGTTGGTGGGCAGCGACTTCTGGATCATCTCAAAGGTGAACTTCAGCAGGCTGAACTCCCAGGTGTCGTCCACGCCGAGCAGCACGGCCGTCAGCGGATTCCCGGAGCGCTTCACGTCTTCGAGGACCCGGTCCCGCACGTTTTCGAGGGAGTCGTGCACGAGGCTTTCCGTCACCTCACTTTTGCGGAGGGCGAATCCGTACTGCAGCGCTTTGAATTTAGAGCGCAGCCATTCAGCGAAGGCCTGAGCCTGCTCGCCGAAGCCTTCGAACTCCAAATCCCCTGCGATCTCCGGCTTGATGATCAGCGGCTTTTCCGCCGTGATGCGGCCGGAGCGGATGCGGACCTTGCCGATTTCGTCCATGGGCTCGCTGATGAGGTGAAACTCAAAGCTCGTGGCGCCGAAGGTGTCGATCCGGCGGTCCGGTTCGTGGAGTACTTCGGTCGTTTCGAGCGCGTAATGGAGGTCGTCTTCAGAATACATGGAGTGAGGAGGAGTCGGCCGGGCAGGGGAGTCTGGCCCATGGCACGGCGCAGGGCAGGGGGAAATCCGGAAATTTTCCCGCGGTAAATCCGGGTGTGACCGCCGCTTTTTCCGCGGAATACCGTTTCGCCGAAAAACCGGCAGACGTTTTGCTTTTCCATAAACCCTCCCTACTGTCGGCCGCGTCCCATTGCCGCTCCCACCGACCTGCATGATCCCCTTCCCGGAAATCGAGAAAATCGCTGAGCCGCCGCCCCCGCCGGTGGTAGAGGCATCGGCGTGGTGGTGGTGGGCTGGTGCGGTGTTGCTCGGCCTTATTTTGCTGGGGCTGGTGGTGTGGGCTGCTGCTGCGTTTTTCCGCCGTGCTGCCGTGCCGCTGGCTCCGGCGCGTCCGGAAAAGCTGGCGCTGCGGGAGTTGAAGCTCCTGCGCCGCAAAGCCACGGAGATGAATCCGGAGACCTTTGCCGCCGCGCTCTCGGGCATCGTCCGCAGTTATCTGAACCGCACCACCGGGCTGCCGGCGCGCTTTTCCACGACGGAGGAAATCACCGGCCGCACCTGCCGGTCCGGACAGGTGCCGCCGCCACCGCCGCTGGTGGCCTTTTTTGCCCCGGTGCTGGAAGGCTGCGACGCCCTCCGCTTTGGGGGTGCCAGTGGTGAGGCCCGCGAGGCTTTGCTCCAGTCCGCTGAGGAGGCCGTGAATGCCGCCGGCCGCCTTGTGAAGGCCGAGCCGCCCCGGGTCGCCGTGACCAATCCCCCACCACAGACCGATGCGCCTGCTGCCTGACAATTTCCAGTTTGAGAACCCGCACTGGTTCTGGGCGCTGCTGCTGCTCCCGGTGCTCGCCTTTCTGCGCAGGGCGGCAGGCCGGCAGTCGGTCATTCAGTTTGGCTCGCTCCACCTTCTCTCCGGGCTGGGCCGGCGCACATCGTCGGCCATCGGGCGCTTTGGCCTCTTCCTGGTCTTTCTCACCTACACGCTGGGCGTCGCCGCACTCGCCCGGCCGCAAAAGGTGACCACGGAGGAGAAGATTGAGGAAAGCGGGGTCGAGATCTTCTTCGCGCTCGACCTCTCGCTCTCCATGTCCATTCGCGACATGTTCTACGATGTCGAAGGTGAAGGCCGCACCATCGTGAACCGCCTCACGGTGGCCAAGAACGTGACCAAGGATTTCATCCGCAACCGGGTGAGCGACCGCATCGGCTTTGTCGTCTTTGCCGGCCGCCCCTATCTGGCATCCCCGCTCACGCTGGACCGTGCGTGGCTGGAGGAGACGCTGGAAAAGCAAATCAACTTCGACGTGCTGCGCTCGCGCGACACGATGGGCACGGCCATCGGCAGCGCCATCGCCACCGCCGCCACCCGGCTCACCAACCGGGACTCGAAGAGCAAGGTCATCATCCTCGTCACCGACGGCGCGAATAATTCCGGTAAGCTTCTGCCGGTGGAGGCGGCCAAAGAGGCGGCCAAGCTCGGCATCCGCATCTACGCGGTGGCCATCGGGACCTACGGGCGTCATGTGGTGCCGGAACTGCGCAAAATGGGCAGTGGCTACGGCGATGATGTCCGCCAGGAATTCGATGAAGAGACCCTCAAGGAAGTCGCCAAAGTCACGGGCGGGCGCTTCTATCATGCCAAGGACTCCACGGCCATGGCCAATATCTTCGGTGAGATCGACCGGCTGGAGAAAACCAAACTGAACATCCGCCGGAGTATCAAAGTGGATGAGTTGTACCACTGGCCGCTGTGCGGAGCCGTGGGGCTCGCCCTGCTGACGATCATCCTGCATCAAACGCTCCTGCGCCGCTACCCATGAGCCTCACCTTTGCCAATACCGCTGCTTTCTGGCTGCTGCCCGTGCTGCCGCTCCTGGTGGTGCTCAAGGCCCTCGGCGACGCCCGGGCGAAGCGCGCCTCCGCCGGGCTCATCTCGCCGCGGCTGCAGGATGCCCTCCTGGTGGTGGAAGGCCGGGCGCGCTCGTGGGTGGTGCTGGGCCTGGAACTCCTCGCGCTCGCCTGCTTCATCGCCGCGCTGGCCCGCCCGCAGTATGGCGTCATCACAGAGGATGCTCCCGCTTCCGGCCGCAGTCTTATCATCGCCATCGATACCTCCCGCAGCATGGATGCCACGGACGTGCAGCCCAGCCGGCTGGACCGTGCTAAATTCGCTGCGGAAGACCTGGTGAAAAAGCTGCGCTCCGACCGCATCGGGCTCCTGCCCTTCGCCGGGGACGCCAGCTTCCTCTACGCGCCCATCACGGCGGACACGGATGCCATTTTGGAAAGCATCCAGGCCATGGACTCCGACATCGTGGCCCGTGGCGGGTCAAACATCGCCAAAGCCATCGACCGCGCGGTGACCACCTTCAAGGAGTCGGACCTTTCCGGGCAGCAGGCGGTGATTCTCTTCAGCGATGGCGAGGAACTGGAAGGCGAGGCGCTGGCGGCGGCGAAGCGCGCCCGTGATGCTCAGGTGGCCGTTGTTTGTGTGGCCGTCGGCACCACAGCCGGCGGGCTCATTCCGGATGCCAATGCCGCCGGCGGATTCTTCCGCGACAGGGACAATAAGATCGTGCAGACCAAACTCCAGCGGGAGGTGCTTATGAAAATTGCCGACATCACCAACGGACTTTACCTTACTCTCGACGGGCAAAGCATCAACGATGCCCGCCTCGATGTGATCCTGAACAAGCTGAACCGCTCCTCCATGAAAAAGAGAACACTCGAAACTGCTGTGGACCGTTTTCGCTGGCCGCTGGCGGTAGGGCTGGTTTGCCTCGTGGCGGCCTTCATTGCGGGTATCGTGCGCCGCTACCGTGCGCCCTCCGCCGTGCTCCCGGCGGCGGCACTGCTCGCGGTTTGCGGAGGCCTGACGCTGTTCCCGCGTCCTGCTGCTGCTCAGGATTCTCTGCTGCCTCCGCCGGTGGAGACGCCGGCAGTGGCAGCGCCGGAGGCCTCAAAACCAGCTGCGCCGGCGGTTGAGACCCCGCCGCCTCCAAAGCAGGGCGATCCGTGGCAGTTCTATAAAGAGGGCGACTGGCGGAACTCCGTGTTCAACTTCGGCATCGCCGCCAGCAAAGCGCGCCGCGATGAAGACATCGACCGTCTGCAAATGGCGCGCGGGGTGGCGGCCTTCAAAGCGGCTACGCAGGACGAGCAGAAATTTGACGCCGGGATGATGGAGCAGGCGATTGATGCCTTTGGCGTGGCCCTGGGTTCCAACGACCGCGACGTTCTGGAACTCGCGCATTACAACCTGGCGAATGCCATCTTTGAACGGGCCAAAGCCCGCGAGCGCGAGCGGGTCACCGCTGAGGCGCAGGCAAAGTCAAAGAAGGCGAAGAAGAAACACGAGATCACCCTCAAGTATCTCGACAGCGTCATCCGCCAGCTGGAGAACAGCCTCGAACACTACGAGGAGGTGCTTACTTATAACAAAGACCACGAACCGGCGCGCAAGAATCTGGAAGCCGTGGCCGACCTCGTGAAGAAGCTGCGCGATATCCGCAAGCAAAAGGCCCAGCAGCAGGGAGAAGGTCAGGGGGAAGGCGAAGGCCAGGGCCAGGGACAGGGGAAAGGGAAGGGCAAAGGAAAAGGTCAGGGCCAGGGGCAGGGGCAGGGCGAAGGGGAAGGAGAAGAAGGTGAGGAGGGCGAAGGCGAGGGCGAAGGAGAAGACGAGGGCGGCGGTGAAGGCGATCAGGAGGGCAAGGGCAAGGGCGACAAGGAGGGCGAGGGCCAAGGCAAGGGTGAGGAGGGCAAGGAGGGCGATGGCGGCGGTGCCGATGAGTCCAACAAGGAATTCGACGGCAAGGCCGGCGCGGACGGCGATGCCGATGGTGATGGCGATGCCGGCGAAGGCGAGGAATCCTCCGAAGACGGCGGCGGCGAGGAGGACGGCGGCGGCGGCAACAAGGCGGGCGGCGGTCTCGATGACACCGTCCGCAATCTCAAAAATCTCTCTCAGGAACTCAAATCACGGCCGCGCAGCGGCCCCTCCCAGGAACGCCGCCCGGCGAAAGACTGGTAGGCTATCGCATGCATTTCAGGATGATGAAATCTCCCGCCCCATTCCTAGCCCTTCTGCTTCCGGTGCTGCCCGCCGCAGCGCAGGTGCCGCAGCCGGAAGCCCCACTGCCTGCCCCCGTGGCTCCGGTCCCGCAGGATCCAGCTCCGCAGGATCCTCCGCCGGCTGCCCCGGCCCCGGCACCCGATCCCGCCGCGCCGGCGGCTCAGGAAGAGAGCGCGGGCAATGTGGAGGTGCAGCTTTCCCCTTCCGCCATCGGCGTAGGGGAGCAGGCCATGCTCAGCTTCCGTATCGCCGACGGGGCGCAGCTGGAAAACTATCCGCAGCAGATTGAGGTCAACGGACTGAACATCCAGTTCGCCGGCACCAGTTCGCAGTCCTTCAGTTATGGGAACCGGACGATTCGCAGCATTGAGCTGCGCTACTACGTCGAGGGGCTGGAGACCGGCACCTACACCATCCCGTCGCAGAACTTTACGGTGGGCGGCAAGCAGGTCGGCAGCCGCAGCATTGACATCACTGTGAATGACGGCCCGCCGGTGGATGAGTCCCTCAAGCCCCAGGCGCAGCTGAGCATTTCCCGCACTGAGATGTGGGAAGGCGAGGAGGTGCCCGTCACCGTGAGTGTGCTCATGCACCGCGCCGTACAGCTCACCAACCAGCCGTTTCCGGTCATCAAGAGCGACGGCATTGCAGTGTCCCGATTCGACCGGAATGCGAGCATCGACCAGGCGGAGATCAACGGCCAGCTTTGGAATGCCTGGCAGATGCCCAGCAGCATTGTCGCCATCAAATCCGGCGACATCACCCTCGGTCCTGCGGAGGTGAAGCTGGACGCCCTCATGCCCGCCGCCGGTGCGCAGCGCGATCCCTTTGGCGGCTTCTCCACGGTGCGCAGGACGCTCACTGTTAAGAGCAACACCGTGCCCATCAAAGTGAAGCCGCTGCCGGACGAGGGAAAGCCTGACGACTTCACCGGAGCCGTGGGGGCCTTTCAGGTCGTCGCGCGCACGGATACCACGGCCAGTGGTCCCATTCCGGTGCAGCTGGGCGAACCGATTGGCTTTGAACTGTATGTCGTTGGCACGGGGAACTTCGATGCCGTGAATGCCCCATCCCTGGATAAGCCGGATGGCCTGCGCGCCTACAAGCCCAAGCTCTCCCTGGAAAACCGCGGCCCCGGCAGTGAGCAGGGGCAGAAGGGCTTCACGCAGATCCTCTTCACGCAAAAGCCCGGGCCTGTGTCTGTGGTGTTCACGATGCCCTACTTCGATCCCGTGGCCGGGAAGTATGCTGTGGCGAAGAGCCAGCCGATTGAGTTCATGGTGACCGGCAGTGAGGCCGCCGCCGCTGCGGCCGACAGTGCCGCGGCTGCCGAGACGCGCGACTTCAGCACAGCGGCGGAGATCCCGCCCCCTGGCGAGGACCTGCGCGATATCCTGCCGCATCCGGTGGATGCCGGCACGTGGTATTCCCTCACAGGCGCCGCCATGCCGGTGCACCCGCTGGTGCTGCATGGGCTGCCGGCCCTGGTGGCTGCCGGGTTGCTCGGCGCGGGCATCGCGCGCCGTGTAAAGGCCTGGCGCCTCGCCAACCGCCCGCCGCCCTATGCTCCGCGGGAATGCGCCGCCATTGCCCGGGATCTGCACCGCAGCGGGCTCTCCCGCACGCAGTTCTACGGATTTGTCAGTGAATACGCCGCCGCCTGGGAATACTGGAAGAAGCAGGCCCTCCCCGCAGGTCAGGAATCCCTCGCCCGCGTGCTCTCCGCACGCGACCACTGGCTCTACGCCAGCCCCGCCCCTGCTGCGGCAGAGCCCGTGCCTGCCGACGAGCAGCGCCAGGCTGCTGCAGCCCTCACTTCCGCTCTCAGTGCCTGATTTTTTGCCCATGTTTTCCACCGCTCCTCTCCTGCGATGCCTCGCCGCCCTCCTGCTGTGGTGTGCCGCGGCGCTCCCTGCCTCTGCGGCCGACCCCGGCGCCCAGTGGCGCGAAGCCGTCACGCTCTACAAGGCCGGCGAATATGTGAAGGCCTCGGAGGCCTTCCTTAAAATCGCGGAGGACGAAAAGCAAATCTCCGCCGCGCTCTGCCACAATCTCGCGAACAGCGAATTCAAACGCGGCGAGGAAGCCGCCGCCTCCATCTGGTACCGGCGCGCCCTGGCGCTCAATCCATGGCATGCCGAGGCCGGGCAAAACTACCGTTTCATGGTGCGCACGCGCGCCTTCAGTGAATTCAAGCCTCAGGGGCTCGCCGCCTACGCTGCATGGATGCCCCGCCGCTGGTGGGTCACGGCCTGCCAGATTTCCGCATGGCTCAGTGTCATCGCCGTGCTGTGGCTGGTGTGGGCCACGCCGCGCCGCGGCCGCCGCTGGCCGCTCGTCACCCTGCTTTCCGTTGCCCTCACGGGCCTCGTCGCCACCGGTCTTGGTCTGCTCGGCAAGGCCATGGACCCTGCGCCCTTCGCGAAGCGTCTCATCTCGCTCCCGGCCGACGCCTTTGCCCGCACCGCTCCCGCGGAGGCTGCCGGCACCGTCATCGCTCTGCCTCCGGGCTCCGAACTCATGCCCATCCGCGAGGAGGGGTACTGGACCTACTGCGACCTCCCCGGCGGTTCCGAAGGCTACCCCCTCCGCGGCTGGGTCCGCACCAAAACCACGCAGCCGCTCTGGCCCTGGAACCCGGATATGGTGGAGTAAACTCCGGGCTGCCACCCGCCTCAGCCCTGCGCGGCGGCCTGGGCTTTGGCCTGCTGGCGCTGGAGGAATTCTTCGGCGAGGGCCTTGTAGGCGAGGGATGCTTTGCCGTGGGGATCGTATTCGATGAGCGGCTTTTCGAAGCTCTGGCTTTCCGCGACGCTGATAGAGCGGGGGATGGCGGTGGTATAGACCAGGTCTTCGAAGGCGCGGCGCACCTCATCGACGACGGCGCGGGCGTGGCCGGTGCGGCCATCATACATGGTCATGAGGATGCCTTCGAGGACGACGCTGGTATTGATGCCGCTGGAGGTGATCTGATAGTGGATATCGACAATGCGGGCGAGGCCTTCGAGGCCGAAGTATTCGCACTGGATGGGGATGAGGAGGCCGTCGGCGGCGGAGAGGGCGGATGTCATCAGGATGCCGAGGGAGGGCGGGCAGTCGATGATGAGGTAGTCGAAGCGGCTTTCGGTTTTGAGGGGATGGAGGACTTCGCGGAGTCGGACGAGGTGGTTGTCGGCTTTGACGAGATCGACTTCGGCACCGGCGAGTTCCGTCTGGGCGGGAATGACGAAGAGGTTGGGGAAGCGGGTGGCCTGGATTTTGCCGGCGAGGGTGTCTTCCCCGATGAGGACACGGTAGAGGCTTTGGCCTTCCGCTGCGTGGATGCCGAGGGCGCTGGAGGCGTTCCCCTGGGGGTCGAGATCAAGGAGGAGCACCCGGACGCCGCGGGCTGCGAGGCACGCGGCAAGGTTGATGGAGGTGGTGGTCTTGCCGACGCCTCCTTTTTGATTGGCTACTGCGATGATCTTCATGCCGGAAATGGGTGGCGTGCACTTGTCACGGGGCAGGGGGGATTGCCAGCGGCTTTTTCCACTGAGGGGATTCTGGTGTGAAATGCGTGCCGCAGAGGCTTTCGTTGCACAATGCGGCTGGCGGGTGGATGGGGGGCACGTTTTTCCTCCACTTTATCCCCATTACTCCTTCCATGTTCGGCGCTCTCACAGACAAACTCGACAACGTATTCCGCAAGCTCCGCGGCCTGGGCAAGATCAGCGAAGGCAACATCTCCGATGCCCTGCGGGAGGTGCGCATGGCGCTGCTGGAGGCGGATGTGGACTTCGCGGTGGCGAAGGAGTTCATCAATACGGTGCGCGAGAAGTCGCTGGGGGAAGAGGTGCTCAAGGGCGTGAAGCCGGGCGAGCAGATCATCAAGATTTTCCATGACGAACTCACGGCCCTGCTCGGAGGGGATGCGGAGCCGCTGGACCTGACACCACCCGTGCGCATTCTTATCGTGGGTCTGAACGGCGCGGGGAAAACGACGACCTCGGCGAAGCTGGCGCTGAAGCTCAAGAAGGAGGGGCGGAAGCCGGTGCTGGTGGCGTGCGACCTTTACCGCCCGGCGGCTATCGAGCAGCTGGCGACGCTGGCGCGGGAGATCGATGTGCCGGTCTTCAAGCCCGAGCCGGGGGAGACGAATGTGCTGAAGAGTGTGAAGGCGGCCATGAAGTGGCTGGATACGCAGACCTGGAATGTGGTGATCTTTGACACCGCGGGCCGTCAGGAGGTGGACGATGAACTCATCGCCGAACTGAAGGACGTGCGCGCCTTCCTCCAGCCGCGCGAGGTGCTTCTCGTGGCGGATGCGGCCACTGGCCAGCAGGCGGTGAATGTGGCGAAGACTTTCAACGAAGCCGTGGGCGTGACGGGGATCATCCTCACCAAGCTGGATGGCGATGCGCGCGGCGGCGCAGCGCTTTCCATGCGCAGTGTGACGCAGCGGCCCATTAAGTATGCCGGTGTCGGTGAGAAGATGGAGCAGCTGGATGTCTTTGTGCCGGACCGCATGGCGCAGCGCATCCTCGGCATGGGTGACATCGTGGGCCTGGTGGAGCGCGCAGCGGAAGTGATCGATGAAGAGCAGGCGATGAAGTCGATGGAGCGGATGATGTCGTCGGAGTTCAACTTCAACGACTTTCTCGACCAGCTGAAGATGATGAAGAAGCTCACGGAGGGCAGCGGCGGTCTCATGGGCCTGCTGGGGCTCATCCCGGGCATCGGCAAGCAGATCAAGGCTATGAAGGAGCAGCTGAAGACGGCCGGCGGCGATGACAAGATCAAGCGCGTGGAGGCGATGATCCTGAGTATGACGCCAAAGGAGCGGAACCGCCCGGAGATCATCAATGGCGGGCGCCGCAAACGCATTGCCGCCGGCAGCGGGAATACGGTGAACGACCTCAATCAGTTCCTCAAACAGTTCCAGCAGATGCGCGCCATGATGAAGGACAAAGGCAAGATGGGCGGCCTCATGAGCATGATGGGCGGTGGTGGCGGCATGCCCGGCATGGGCGGCGGATTCCCCGGAATGGGTGGCGGCGGTGGATTCCCTGGCATGGGCGGCGGCGGTATGCCCAAAGGACCGCAGCGGGGCATTCCTGGCGGCTTCGGATTCCCCGGCAAAGGGCGCCGCAAGTAGCCGCGTGGCGGCAGAAAGTCCGTGCGGGATTTACACTGTTTTCACAATTCTCCAATTTGCGCGGGAGGAGTCGGGAGCATCGTGTGGCTGATGCCCGCCGCCAATATGAACGGCGCGGCATTCCATCCAAACCACAGCTGCATACCATGAAGAACACCTATGCTCTTACCCTTCTGAGCCTGCTGGCCGCTGCGCCGCTGGCATTCGCTCAGGATCCGGCTCCCACTGCACCGCCTCAGCCGCCAGCCGGTGGAGGCGCGCCGCCCACGCGTCCGCAACCGGGTCAGCCCGGACAGCCAGGTCAGCCGGGGATGCGTCCCATGATGATGGTGCCGCCCATGATGGCCGCCCTCGATGCCGATAAGGACGGCAAGCTCAGCGCGGAGGAAATCGCCAATGCTTCCAAAGCGCTGCTCACGCTCGACAAGAACGGCGACGGTCAGCTCACGCCGGAGGAACTCCGTCCCCAGGGCCGTCCCGGTGCTCAGCCTGGACAAACCGGACAGCCAGTGCGGCCCAATGCGGGACGCCCGGGTGCCGGTCAGCAACCAGGCGGACCGGGCGCTGGTCCGCAGGGACCGCCGCCCGGAGGCCCGGCGCGCCGCGGGCAGCAGAATCCGGGCGGTCCTCCGCCTCCTGGTGGTCAGCTGCCATTGCCGCCTCCGCCCCCTGCTCCGGGCCAGCCTCCGCCCCCTCCCGGTGGAGCACCGCAGCCTCCGCAATAGCCTCGCCAAACAAGGACTGAGCTCTTTGAGGCTTACGGACGACACAATCACATAAGCCCGTCCCGGACACTTCGCGCAGGCGCTGGGGACGGGCTTTTGTTTAGGTGAGTTGCAGGCGCGGGCGGCTGGATTCGCATCCGTAATTGAACGTGGCTTCATGTTGACGTGGCGGCGTCAGATTGCTAGAACGCGCGCAACTACCTGTTCACCATGCGCCTTAAACTCATCGCCATCATCGCCCTTATCGGCGGCCCCATCGCAGCCATCACCGGCATTTCCCAAAAGAAGACCTTCGACCAAATCAAGGCGACCGGCATTGAGGTGCCGGGCACGCTGGAGAAGGGCGAAAGCTCCAAGCGCAAAGGCGTGACGAGCTACAAGTTCGACGTGGCCTTCACGACGAAGGACGGGAAGCCGATGCTGAAGAACATGAGCCTGCCGTCCAGCTTTGTGAAACCCCGGCTCAGCGGCGACTCCATCGCCAACTGGGATGTGACGGTGAAGTATCTGCCATCCGACCCGAAAGAATGCTTTGTGGTGGGCGCAGAGAATGACCCGAGTGAAATCATCTATGGTGGCGGTGCCGCCGGGGTGCTCGGTCTGGCCGGAACGCTGTGGATGCTGAAGAAGCGGAAAGCGGGGATGGCCTAGCCTTGCCCTTGCTGCTCCGTGGCCGCGCAGTAAGCGGGACGCATGAAGATTTTGATCACCGGCGGCGCCGGATTCATCGGCAGCCATCTCGCCGCGCATTTCCAGGGCGCGGCAGAGGTGGTGGTGCTGGATAATTTCCGCACCGGCTTCCGGCAGAATCTGGAAGGCCTGCAGGTGACCCTCATCGAAGGTGACATCCTCGACCGCGCCGCGCTCGCCGCGGCGATGGCGGGCGTGAACTACGTCTTCCACCTCGCGGCCCTCGTCAGTGTGCCGGAGAGTGTGAGTCGGCCGCTGGAATGCGAGGCCATCAACGGCACGGGCACTCTGCATGTGCTGGAAGCCGCGGCGCAGGCGGGAGTGAAGAAGGTGTTCTTCGCCAGCAGTGCCGCGGTTTATGGGGACAACCCGGAAGTGCCCAAGGTGGAGGCGATGCTGCCAGAACCGAAGAGCCCGTATGCCATCACGAAACTCCTCGGCGAGCACTACTGTGCATTCTACCAGGCGGAAGGCCGCGTGCCGACAGTGTGTCTAAGGTTCTTCAATGTGTTCGGTCCGCGTCAGGACCCGCGCGGCCCCTATGCGGCTGCGGTGCCCATTTTCATCGAGCGGGCGCTGCGCGGCGAGGCGATCACCATTTTCGGCGACGGCGGGCAAACGCGGGACTTCATCTCCGTGCGCGACATCGTGCGGGCCATCGCGCATGTGACGCTCACGCCGGGCCTGCACGGAGTCTTCAATGCGGGCTGCGGCGGTATGCTGACGGTGAATGACCTCGCGGCGCGCATTATGGCACTCGCCGGTTCCACCGTGCCGGTGGACTACCGGGAAACGCGGGCTGGGGATGTGCGGCATTCCCGTGCGGGTATCGACCGACTGCTGGCTGAGGGATTTGCACCGCAGCATGATCTGGAGGCCGCGCTGCGCGAGACGCTGGAGTATTTCCGCCCGCGGGTTTGATGGCAAAGTCCGCTTTTACTCCGCGCAAAGTGTGGCAGCGCCCCGGATATGAGCACTGAGATGACACAGCAGACTGATGGAGCCCGCCGCCCGAAGCTCGGCGTGCTGGGATCGGGCGCAGGGACGAATTTCACCGCGCTGGCGCAGGCGATCCGCGAGGGCCGGGTGCAAGCCGAAGTGGTGCTCGTGCTGTCAGATGTGGCCACGGCAGGCATTCTGGCGCGCGCGGCGGAGTTTGACATTCCAGCGGCCTTTGTGGATCCCGGTCCCTATCAAACGAAGCTCGGTGATGCCGCGCAGGAGGAAATCGCGAGGCGGTTCCGCGAGGCCGGCGTGGAGTTCATTGTCTGCGCGGGATTCATGCGCCGGCTGAAAGCTCCGGTGCTGGAGCCGTGGGCGCGCCGCATTTTGAACATTCATCCCTCGCTGCTCCCGCAGTTCCCCGGCCGCGATGCCGTGGGGCAGGCGATGGCTGCCGGCGTGACGGATACCGGCTGCACCGTGCATCTGGTGGATGAGGGCATCGACTCCGGCGAAATCCTCGCGCAGTCGCCGGTCACGCTGCTGCCGGGCGATACACGGGCAGAGGCGCTGGCCAAAGTGAATGCCGCCGAGCAGGCGCTCTATCCCCGCATCATCGAAGAATACATTCACCGCACCTTCCCCTCATGAAATACTGGCTGTTCAAATCCGAGCCTGACGTTTTCTCCTTCGCCGATCTGAAGGCGAAAAAGCGCGAGCCATGGAGCGGGGTGCGCAACTACCAGGCGCGGAATTACATGCGCGATGGAATGCGTGTCGGCGATGCCGCGCTCTTCTATCACTCCAGCTGCCCTGAGCCGGGCGTTGCCGGGGCGATGGTGATTGACTCCGAGCCCTATCCGGACCCGACGCAGTTCAACCCGCAGGACGAATACTTCGAACCGAAGGCCACGCTGGAGAAACCCGTGTGGCAGCTCGTCGATGTGGCGTGGGCAGCGGACTTCAAAAAGTTCGTGCCGCTGGAAATCCTGCGCACAGACGAGGCGCTGGCGGATCTCCTCATCCTGCGGAAGGGCAACCGTCTCTCCATCACGCCGCTTACGGAGGCGCAATACCGCCGCATTTGCCGGCTGGGTGGTCTCAAATAACATCCTGACGGTTCCCGGATTTTTCCGGGGAGAAAGATTGACGTTCCGGCAGGGGCTTTCCTTATTAGCGCTCCATGAAGTATTACTATGTGAATGCGGCGGGCGAGTCCGCAGGTCCTGAGCCGCTGGAATCTCTCGTGGCCCTCGTGGCACAGGGCACCGTGAGTCTCGGGACGATGGTCGTGCCTGCGGGCGGAGCGGACTGGGTGTCGCTGGCGAAAGTAATGCGTTTTTACTATCAGGATGCTGCGGGCTCTGCGCAGGGGGCGGTGGCTTTTAGTGAAATCAACCGCCTCCAGCAGGTGGGGATGCTACAGGCGGAGTCGTGGGTGCTGGAAGAAGGCGGCGCGGAGTGGAAAGCGCTCTCCAGCGTGCTGGCCGCGGCGGGTGTGAGTGTGGCTGCGCCCGCTCCGGCGACAACTCCGGTGCGCCCGGCTACCGGTGCGTTTCGGCCCCCGGCAGCGGGAAAAACGGCCGCCGTGCGCACAACGGCCGCGGCGGCCGGGAGTGATCCCTATGCTGCTCCCAAGTCTGCCGTTGCAGGCACCCGCGTGGTGAGGCGGCCCGCGCTCGGCGGCATGGGCCGGCTGCCGTTCTTCGGGCTCTATTTGCTGACGTTCCTGATCATCTTTATCATCATCTTCCTTCAGTTCCGCTCAGCACTGCTGGAATTCGCCTTCGAACCGTCCCGGCTCACGGAGCTGATCATGGAGTCGGTGATCGTGATGTATGTATGCTCCGGCATTTATATTCTGAGCACCGGCGTGCTGACGATCCTGCGGCTGAAGAATGTGGGCTGGCCGGTGGCGCTGGTGGCGCTGCATCTCATTCCGTCACTGTCGATCTTTCTGCCGGAGAAACTCCAGGACAATGCAGGCGTGGATCTCGCGCTGTTTCTGATGAATATCGTCTCGCTGTTCATCTTCATCCTGCTGCTCATCCTTCCTCCGGGCTTCGCGCGGCACCGGCGCTTTGATACCGCGGCGAAGGTGAATACCGGTATCATCGTGTTGCTCATTGGCGGGCTCATCGCGCTGGCATTCCTGAAAAAGCCGGAGCCGCCGCCGCTGCCGGATGGACTGCCGAAACCGCCGGCTGCCGCCTCCGGCTCATAGCCATTCTGTATTATGGAGCCTGAAAGTGAATCTCCCTTCAAGAAAGACGAGCCGGTGGGCACGTCATGGAAATGGCTGCTGCTGGCGCTGCTCTGTGCGGCCGCGTGGCTGACCTACAACAGCTGGCGACGCTATCATGCGACGGATTCCTTCGAGACCTTCCTCTGGCTCGTGCCGCTGTTTCTACTGGATGCGACCATTTTTGGCCTGCTTTGCCGCGCTGTGATCAAGACAGGTATCTGCCGCCAGCAGCGGAACTTTGAAGTCATGGCGGCAGCCGTGAATGCCCAGCGGCCGTTCTGGATGCTGCTCACTGTGGCGGCTGCGGGCGGCACGATTTACTGGGCTGCGATGCTGCTGCAGGCGCAGCCGATGAATGATTACATCAAGCGCTGGCTGGAACAGAACGTCCAGCCCACAGCCCCAAACAGCCGGTCATGAATACCTATCACCTGCGCAGAGGGCGGCTTCAGGCCGTGCCGGATGAGGAAGAACGCCAGGCCCCCTCGGGGATTGTCAGCGCCTGCCAGTTTCAGGCCCGCTGGTTCATCGCCATGGGCATCGTGCTGATCACGCTGGCGGTGGTGGCTCCGTTGTGGATGGCGCAGCAGTCGGAGCGCATCCGCCTGCTTACCGAGGCCATGCGCAAGCCGGTCACAGACTTGCCGCAGCTGATCAACTACTTCGCTGCCGGGTGCTCGCTGCTGTGTGCAATGAATGCGATGACGCTCTTTTTTTGTGCGGCCGGGATGCGCTTCTTTGCGGACAGCCGGCTCGTGGTGGATCTCCACCGCGCCATGCGGCGGCTGCGCACGGTGTGGCGGCACTTTGCGGTGTCGATGCTGCTCATTACCGCGGCGGTGATGTGGGCCTGGCTGTCGGGCAAACTGGATGCGGTGCCGTGAGGTTTTCGGATGCCGCGCGGCGCGTCCCGTGCATTGCTCCGCTTATTCATGGCCCAATCATCATCACCATCACGCGAACTGCTCCGGCTGCTGCCGTCAGTGGAAAAGCTCCTCAAGGCAGTGGCCGATGGCACTGCGCTGCCGCGGGAAATGACCGCGCAGGTTGTGCGCAGCGAGGTCGCCCTCATGCGTGAGGAAGCCACCGGCGGCATCACACCTCCGGCATTTGAAGAAGCTGTGCGCCGCGTGCAGCGCCGGCTTGCCAGTGTGGCCCGCAGCCGCATCCGCCCGGTCATTAATGGCACCGGCGTCATGATTCACACCAACCTCGGCCGCGCACCGCTCGCCGGCTCCGCCGGAAAGGCGCTGCTGGATATTGCGTGCCAGTATAACAACCTGGAGCTGGACCTTGATACCGGCGAGCGCGGCCGCCGCGGCCGTTTTGCGGAACTCGCCCTCGCCGTGCTCACCGGCGCGGAAGCCGCTACGGTCACCAACAACTGCGCCGCCGCCCTCATTCTGATCCTCCGCCACCTCACTGGCGGCGCAGCCAAAGAGGTCATCATTTCCCGCGGTCAGTTGGTGGAAATCGGCGGCGGCTTCCGCGTGCCGGAAATTATGGAGACCAGCGGCGCGAAGTTGCGGGAAGTGGGCGCGACGAACAAAGTCACTATCGCCGATTACCGCAAAGCCATCGGCCCGGAGACGGCCATGCTACTGCGCGTGCACCGCTCGAATTTCTATATGGACGGCTTTGTCGGCGAGCCGGAGACAGAGGAACTCGTCGCGCTCGGCCGCCAGAACGGCCTGCCCGTCGCCGAGGACCTCGGCAGCGGTGCCATGGTGAATACCGACAGGATCGCCCCCATCGAGCACGAGCCCACGCCGCAGGAACTGCTCGCCAAAGGCGTCGACCTAGTCTGCTTCAGCGGCGACAAACTCTTCGGCGGCCCTCAGGCCGGGATCATTTGCGGAAAGGCCGGGCTCATTGCCGGCATCAAGCGCGACCCCATGTTTCGCGCCCTGCGCTGCGACAAGCTTATCCTCACCGCCCTCCAGGAGACCGTGGTGGAATACCTCGAGCACTCCCAGGGCGAAGGCATGGACCGCAGCACCGCGCCCCTGCCGCTGCTTCAGATGCTCTCCGCGCCCCTCGATGCCCTCCAGGCGCGTGCGGAAGCCCTCACCGCTTCGCTGTCCGGTCTCCCGCTGACAGCGGAGCCCGGCACGGGCACCTCCCGCTGCGGCGGCGGAACCATGCCACGGAGCAGCCAGCCTTCAGTCACGCTCGATCTCGTGCACCAGGGGATGAGCCTCACAGCATTCGCCAAACGGCTGCGTGAAGGAACCCCGCCCGTGATGGGCTACGTCTCCGGCGACCGGCTTAAGCTCGACCTGCGCACCGTCTTCCCTCAGCAGGATGAAGCGCTTGCTGCCGCCATCCGGGAAGCCGTTCGCTGAGCGGAGTTCAGGCCAGCACTTGCTGCACCACATTCCCAAAGACATCAGTGAGACGGAAGTCACGCCCGCCGTGCCGGTAGGTGAGGCGCTCGTGGTTGAGCCCCAGCAGATGCAGAATGGTGGCGTGGAAGTCGTGCACGTGCACTTTGTCCGTGGCGACAGTGGCGCCCAGTTCATCCGTGCTGCCGTGCGTGTAGCCGCCTTTGACGCCTGCGCCGGCCATCCATGAGGAAAAGCAGGCGCTGTGATGCCCACGGCCTTTGCTGCCGTCCACGCCCGGGGTGCGGCCAAACTCCGTGGTCCAGACGACGAGGGTATCCTCCAGCATGCTGCGGCGTTTGAGGTCCTTGAGGAGACCGGCGATCGGCTGGTCGATGTTCTTTGCGTGCTGCGCATGCTCCGCCATATCGCCGTGCTGGTCCCAGTTGTGGCTGCTGCTGCCGTCCACGAGTTCCACAAAGCGCACCCCGCGTTCGGCGAGACGACGCGCCACGAGGCACTGCCAGCCAAAGCCGTCCGTCTGCCCGCGTTTCAAACCGTAAAGGCCCAGCGTTTCGTCGCTCTCTTTGGCAAAGTCAAAGACCTCGCCGGCGCTGGTCTGCATTTGATAGGCCGTCTCGAACGACCGGATGCGCGCATTGAGATTGGAATCACCCGGGCGGGCAGAGAGGTGTTTGTTGTTCAGCACGCCGGCCAGCGCCAGCTCCTCTTCCTGCAGCCCGGGTTCGCGGCTGCGGCGCTCCAGATTCGCGATGGGCTCCTTGCCACCGAGCACGCGGACGCCCTGATGGTAGGCGGGCAGGAAGTCATTGTTGAAGATCTGCAGCCCGGCATACGGCATTTGCGGCGCAAGCACGACGAAGGACGGCAGGTTTTGATTCAGCGTGCCGAGACCGTAGCTGACCCAGGCGCCAATGCCGGGACGGGCAAAGAAGAACGAGCCGGTGTGCATGCCGAGCGTGGCATTGTAGTGCTCGTTGTCATCGCCCTTCAGCGAGCGGATGAGACAGAGTTCGTCCGCCATTTCCCGCAGGTGGGGAAAGAGGTCGCTGATGAGCATACCGCACTTCCCGCCGGGCCGGAACTGCCAGCCGGGCTTGAGCAGCACCTTCTGCTGATTGCTCAGCCCGCCGCCGATGCCGGTCTTTTTGCCGTCTGCTTTGAACAGCTCGGGCTTGTAGTCGAACGTGTCCATGTGGCTCACGCCGCCGTTGCTGAAGATAAAGATCACGCGCTTCGCCTTCGCGGGGAAATGCGGCTGGCGCGGGGTTAGAGGATCGTCCGCAGCTATGAGCTGCGCGAGCAGTCCCGGCATGAGCAGGGAACCGGCCGCGAGGGAGCGGAGCACGGTGCGTCGGGAGTGGAGGGCGTGCATATCAGTCGAGGTAGATGAATTCATTGAGCCGCAGCAGTGCGCGGATGCAGGCAGCCCACGCCGCTGCTTTGTCCCCGCCGGTTTTGGTCAGGGCCTTGTCGAGAAAGGCCTGGGCGGCCGCGGTTTCCTCTGCCTCAGCCGGACGGCAGAGGATGAAATGGAAGGCCATGCGCAGCCGTGCGGTGTCTTCCGGGGCGGACGCGATCAGCCGTTCGGCGAGGCGTCGGCTTTGTTCATGGAACAGCGGGTCGTTGAGAAAGTAGAGCGCCTGCAGCGGCGTGGTGCTGGCCGGGCGCGCAGGCGTGCTCGTGCTGGGGTCGGCTCCATCAAAGACGGCGAGGAACGGGTGCCGCTGGAGGCGCTGCGTCATGAGATAGACGCTGCGGTGATTGCTCTCATAGATGGCCTTGAAGGGATTGTGCTGTGTGAACTTCCAGGTGCTCTCGGCAGGGAAGGGATGCCCGCCGGGGCGCGTCCTGTCCAGCGCGCCGCCGAGCAGGAGCAGCGTGTCGCGCAGGCTTTCCGCATCCAGCCGCAGACGGGGGAAGCTGGAGAGCCGTTCATTGGTTGGATCTGTTTCCATCGCCGCCGCGCTGCGGGCGGTGCTCATCTGCCAGGTGCGGGAACTCAGGATCTCGCGGTGCAGCGCTTTGAGGCTCCAGCCATGGTCCATGAACCATACGGCGAGGTAATCCAGCAACTCCGGATGCGAGCAGGGCTTGCCCTGTTTACCGAAGTCGTTCGGCGTAGGCACCAGCCCCCGGCCAAAGTGCCAGTGCCACACGCGGTTCACGATGACACGGGCCGCGAGCGGATTGTCCGCTGCCGTGATCCACTCCGCCAGCGCGCGGCGTCCGCTGCCGGATTCGTCAGGAGGAATCCGCTGGCCGCCCAGCACAGTGAGCCAGCGGCGCGGCACCGTGGGGCCCGGCCGGGCGGGATCTCCTTTGATCTGCACGGCCGCGTCCCCGCGTTTGGCGGCCTCCGCCACAGCGTAGGCGAGGTCGTAGGGCTTCGGTCTGGCCTTTGCCGCGGCGGCGGTCTCCTCCGCGGCTTTGATTTTTGCCTCGTGCGCCTTCTTGTCAGGGACGGGCACATTCTTCAGGGCGTCCCGCAGTTTCTGCACCTCTTTATCGAGACGCCCTATCTCCTCTTCCCGCGCCTTGCGCAGCTTCTCCAGTTCCGGGAGTTGCTCCGGCGCAGCCAGGGGCACGAGATCGCGCTGCCGCTGCTCCAGTTCGATGCCCGGCCACGGATAGCGCGTGCTGCTGAAGATCCCGTAGAGCGCGTAGTAGTCCTCTGTGGTGATGGGATCGAACTTGTGGTCGTGACAGCGGGCACAGTTCAGCGACAGCCCGAGGAAGGTGCGGCCTACGTTGTCCAGTGTGTCTTCAATGGTGAGGTGTTGCGGGTAGTCATCCACCCGTGAGCCAAAGCGCCGCGCATTGGCGATGTAGCCGGTGGCAATGATGCGCTGCAGCCGCGTCTCGCCCGCACCGCCGAGGAGGTCACCGGCGAGCTGTTCGCGCACGAACTGATCGTAGGGCAGGTCGCGGTTCAGAGCGTCGATGACCCAGTCGCGGTAGCGGTGCATTTGCGGGATGGGGAAATCCGAGTTGTCCCCGGCGGTGTCCGCGTAGCGCACCACATCCAGCCAGTGCCGGCCCCAGCGCTCGCCGTAGTGAGGCGAGGCGAGCCGCGCGGTGATGGATGCCTGCAAATCGAATGGCGTTCCGCTGGCCGCGGCGTTCACTTCCTCCGGCGCTGGCGGCAATCCGGTGAGGGCGTAGCTCAGACGGCGCTGCAGCGCGTGCGGTGCCGCATCCGGCGCGGGCTTTAGTCCGGCCGCCTCCAGTTTGGCGAGGATGAAGCGGTCAATGTCATTGCGCGGCCAGGCAGCGTCCTGCACTGCCGGCACCGGCGGCTTCACCACTGGCTGGAATGACCACCATGCGCGCGCCTTTGGCCAGTCGATCGACGCCTTCTCCTGCACCGCCGCCACCGTGTCCTGAGCCCGCGGGTCCGGCGCTCCCTGCTGCACCCATGCGGCAAAGTCCGCGATCACTTCCGGCGGCAGCTTCTTCTTTGGCGGCATGGCCACATCCTCACTCGCATGACGCAGCGCCTGCATGAGCAGACTGCCCTCCGCATCGCCCGGCGTGATGGCTCGGCCGCTGTCTCCGCCTTTGTGCACGCCCGCCCTCGAGTCGAGGAGCAGGCCGCCCTTCAGCTTCTTTGCCGTGGCGCTGTGGCACTCGTAGCAATGCTCCACCAGCACCGGGCGGATGCGGCTTTCAAAGAACGCCGTCTGCTCCGCGGTCGGCGTGTTGGCAAACTCCGGCCGCTCCGGCTCCGGCACCGGGCCCCCGCCCAGCCACAGTTCCACGCCGGAGAAATTCGCCGCCGCATGTGCCGCCGCGCGCGAGGCGATCACCACCTCGCCCTGCTTCGCCTCCGTGACGAACGGCCCCAGCCGTTTCCACATCCCCGCGCTCCCGCTGTTGAACCCCTCCACCACCACCGTGCCATTCACCAGCACATCGAACCGCTCATTGTTATTGTCCTCCCACACCGTGAGAAACACCTGACACTTCCCCGCCGGCACCCCGGTGAACTTCAGCTCCACCTGGTCCCCCCACACACTGCTGCGGATCATCTGCGCCCGCGCCGCCCCCGCCGCCGGCTTCAGCACCACCGACTGGTTATCGAACGTCTTCCCCTCAAACCTGAAATCCTTCGCCCCCGCCCCCGCCTCCCACTGCTGCCCGTCGATCACCAGCGCCGGGCCATTCAAATTCACCGCCCGGAGCAATACCGCATCCTGCGCTGCCAAAGGCCACGCCGCCCACGCCAAAAGCACCAGCACACGCAAAGAGAACATACCCCAGCCTCACCCGCACGGCCCATCCTGCAACCCCCGGCCGCCCCGCCTTCACGGCAGTCCCGACCCCGCCATCCATCGCCTCGTCGCCGAATGCACCGCAAAGAAAGGCGACGACTTCTAACAAACCATCGCCTTCTTCATCGGCGCACCCGGCACCCTCACTCCCCAGGAGCAGGCCACCGCCCGCCGCGGTCGCCACACCGCCACTTTCCGCGCCGAAATCTTCACCTGGCGCGGCAAATTCCGCGAACACTCCCGCGCCGAAGTCCGCCGCACCGTCAGCGCCCCCCCACGAAGCGGACAGCGAAATGCGCTACCGCTGGCAACTCCTCACCGCCACCTGAGCCGTGCCCGCCGATCCGGGACAATCTCACCAGCCCTCCGCCAGATCATCTATCACGGGAATCAAAATGTCGTTCCCGGAAACCAAATCCATCTCCCTAAAAATCAGTGATCTTGTCTGGAAAATGCGGACACGGATTGGCTTAACTTAGTTTAGTGAGTGCTGGAGGCTGCGTTCGAAGCCGAGAGGGGATTTGAAATGGAGCGAAGAGTGGAGACGGCGGGTGTAGTAGAAGGCGTCGATGTAGTCATGGATGAGGAGACGGGCTTGGGCGCCTCTGTGACCAGCTCTGTGCGCAGGTGATCTGCTGTGGCCCAGCCAGGGATGCGACGGCTGTGGAGATCCATGACGGCAGCAAGATAAAGCCAGCCTTCCCCGGTCTGGATGTAAGTTATGTCACTGACCCATACCTGATCGGGAG
>Ga0315905_10001604_pt1 | contig 24148 bp, 27 predicted proteins | sample LakEriMetagenome_5_FD_203522 | JGI IMG/M metagenome (GOLD analysis project Ga0315905, IMG submission 203522) | Freshwater fungal communities from buoy surface, Lake Erie, Ohio, United States - Buoy 4 MA121 | ecosystem: Environmental > Aquatic > Freshwater > Lake | place: USA: Lake Erie, Ohio...
TAAGGCTGTTCGGAATCTTCAGGGAAAGATTTAGGAATTTTGATCGCTTAAGTAATCCCTAACTCTGCCAAAAACTCATCCTTAAAAGCTCCCTTTAAAAATAAACGGTTGAGAAATTCAATTTGTTCGAGACCTTGAAATAGAGAAACATTTCCTTCTAATTCATTGCGGCGATCAGCAATATTATCGCCTTCTGTGGGGATGTTATCTGTTTCGGTCGGATTAATCGGCAATGGTTCAGTCTGATTATTGGAATTGAATCAAACCCCTACGTAGCAAGGGATACAACGATTTTTACGCTAAATTACTAAAATCTTTACAGGACAAGGCTTTCAGGCTATTTAACAACTAAGCTGAACCAGTTCCTTTCTCTAACATATATACAGTAAGGCTTTCCTCTTTTAATCAGACTGAACCAGTGCCAGCTGAATTTGATGATCAATTTTGCTTTAGTCTTAGATGGTGGAGTTTCTGGCTAAGATATGGATAAACAAAACGTCAATAGGGAAAGTTTTTGGGAATATTTGAGTAATTCCCGATTAATTCGCTACTTATTATTATTTGGTTGTGCGTGGGTAACTATTTTACTGATTAATTATTTTTACAACACGATCGCCTTATTTACCGCCGCCGGGATTTTTGCCGCTCTGTTAAATTATCCGGTGGTGTGGTTATCGCGCTATATTCCCAGGGGATTGGCGATCGCCATCACATTTCTGGTTGCCTTAGTCTTAATGTTGGGATTGATCACAGGCATCGGCTTCCAAGCCGTTAATCAGGGGCAGGGTTTAATTAGCCATCTTAAGGACGCCTTAAAACAGCAAGATGTGCTGCCCTATCAGGATTTTTTAGAACGTCTAGATATTGGCAAAGTGCTTGATCAATTACAAATGGGTTTAGCGTCGGGTTTAGGCATTTTACAAGGAATTTTTTCCAGTGTATTTGCAGGCATTTTCGGCGCAGTGATTAGCCTCTATATGCTCATTGATGGGGAAAAACTTTGGCAGTCTTGTCTCAAATTAGTTCCCATTAATTCCCGTGATCGCTTTGCCACAATTTTTCGCCAGAGTTTTTTGGGCTTTATACAGGGACAAATTGTCTTAATGGTGTTTTTGTCCATCACCAGCTTCTTTCTGTTTACGGTTTTAGGGGTTAATTATTCCCTAATTTTTTCGATTATTGTGGGCGTACTAGATGCAATTCCTGGCATTGGAGCAACCCTCGGTCTTTTAATTGTCACCCTTTTAGTTTTTACTTCCCAGGGAATGGCGATCGCCATCAAAGTCGTGATTGGCTCGATCATACTGCAACAAATTCAAGATAATCTGATTCGTCCTAAAGTGATGGGAAATGCCCTAGAGTTAGATCCCGTTGTCCTATTCTTGGCTCTCTTTATTGGGGAACGAGTGGCGGGATTATTGGGGGTTTTTCTTTCGATTCCCATTGCGGGGATGGTTGTTATTTGGATACGATTAATACAGGAAGAAAAAATGTTATCAGAAGCAACAACCGAAGCATTAAATGAACCCTTAGAAAAGTCTTGATTGATTTAACTCATTCCTTCATATTTGGTCTTTATGTTGGTAAAAATATCCGAACAAAAAATGCACTGGGTTCGCTGGGTCTTAACGAGCGGCTGGCTATTACTAATTGGCTCTCTTTTGTATGATCCCTGGACATCAGCCTTCACTAAACCCGATCATCCCTGGAGTCCCCTACGTCTTACGAATGTGTGCGTCAAGGTACAAGGGGAATGTTTACCAGAAGAACCCTATGCCCTGGGCGCAACGCTTTTTTGGGGAGCAGTGGTTCCATCGGGAATATTTATTTTGTTAGTCTTTGGCCATGAATTATGGCGACGGATTTGCCCTTTATCCTTCCTCTCTCAAATTCCCCGCGCCCTCGGTTGGCAACGACAATTTAAACGGGAAAATCAAAAAACAGGAAAAATACGCTACGAATTAGCAAAAGTGAAGGCGGATTCCTGGCTCGGAAAAAATTATGCCTATCTCCAATTTGCTTGGCTATTTGTAGGATTGTGTGGACGAATTTTATTTTTTAATGCCGATCGCCTAATGTTGGCTTTGTGGATTTTATTTGCGATCGCGGCGGCTATTTTTGTCGGTTACTTTTATGGCGGAAAATCCTGGTGTCAATATTTTTGCCCAATGGCTCCTGTGCAGACCATTTTTAGTGAACCCAGGGGATTATTAGGCAGTAAACCCCATTTGAGCGACGAGAAAATCAGCCAATCCATGTGTCGCACGGTATTACCTGATAAAACCGAACAAAGTGCCTGTGTTGCTTGCCAAAGTCCTTGTTTTGATATTGATTCAGAACGGGCCTATTGGGAGGGATTAAATAAACCTGAAAAATCCTTTGTGCGTTACGGTTATGTGGGTTTAGTGATCGGCTATTTTTTTTATTATTATTTATACGCAGGTAACTGGGATTATTACTTTTCAGGCATTTGGAATCGTGACCCTAATCAATTAGCTTCTTTGATGAATCCTGGTCTTTATCTCTTCGGGCAAGCAATTAATATTCCTAAGCTCTTTGCAGTGCCTTTGGTATTAGGAAGCTTTACGGCGATCACGATTATTTTAGGACGAGCTATTGAAGCCCAAGCACAATCCTATTTTCAGAAAAATTTTAACGTAAAATCTGAAGTCGTTCGCCATCGTTTATTTGTGATTTGTACGTTTGGAATTTTTGACTTCTTTTTCCTTTTTGCGGGTCGTCCTCTCCTTCAACTTTTGCCTTCTTGGGTGCAATATTTGTTTGATTTTATGCTTCTTTTTTTAAGTACTTTATGGTTACAAAAAACCTGGAAACAAAGTCGAGAAATTTATTCCCGCGAAAGTTTAGCCATTCGTTTACGCAAACAATTAGAGAAATTGCAACTTGATATTTCTCAATTTCTCGAAGGTCGTTCTCTCAAGGATCTTCAGCCCAATGAAATCTATGTCTTAGCAAAAGTTCTGATTGGTTTTAATCGAGAAAAACGACATCAAGTTTATAAAGGCGTTGTCAAAGAATCATTAGAAGAAGGTTATGTCAATAGTGCCAGTAGCCTAGAAGTCTTAAAACAAATGCGACAAGAATTGGGCATCAGTAACGATGAACACCGCGAGGTTTTAGAAGAATTAGGCATTGAAGATCCCGAATTACTCAATCCAAATCGCCAATGGAGCCTAGAAAATCAAGTCCGTTTAAATGGTTATCAAAAATCCTTAGAGCGGATATTAAGACTCCAGCAATTATCCTCTCAAGGAACTTTTGAATTATCTCCCCAAGACTCAGCTAAAATGCGCTCTCTCAGTCGCAAGTATTTAATTACCTCTCAAGAAGAAGACTCGATTTTAGAAGGGCTTTCTCCTAATTCAGATGGTTTGGCAAAAGCTGAAGTTTTACTCGCTCGATTAACCGAATTAGCCGATCGCGATCACGCCTTAGCTCAACCTATTCTCCAAGAACATCAAGCAGTCGTAAAAATATTACAAGATAATGTCAAACAGAAGCAAATATTAATTGTCCAAAATCTTTTATCAATCCTAAAAACTCGACAAGATGAATCGAATACTCTAGCAATATTGCAGTCGATTAAAACGATGATTTCTTCTGTTCTATTAGAAATTTTAGGAAATGAAAAATCACAAAATCAATGGAATCAAGAGATTTTTAATATTTTTACTCAATCCGAAGTAAACTCTACGGATTTTCCGAGGGAATATTCAACCCAAGAAATTGTCAGCCATCTAGAAATTCTCTTAGAAAATTACGATCCTCTCGTTCAAGCCGCCGCCCTTTATCTGATTGCCCAACTAGATTTAACCAATTCCCAGGCGATCGCCCGTGATTTAACCCCAGAATCCAAAACTCCATTGGTTCAAGAAACCCTAGAAAAAATTCTTTCGGTGACAACGCCTCCCGCTCTCTCGATTTTTTCCAGGCTAGAAAAATTGGTTTATTTGTTTAATAGTGATTTCTTTGCCCAAATGCAAACGGGAACCCTGATGAACTTGGGCGATCGCGCTGAGATCAGAATTTATACGAAAGATGAAGCCATCACGGAAGCGGGAGATATCTGTCGAGAATTATTACTGCTAATTGAGGGAGAAGCCAAGATTTACTACCATTTGGCAGATGAAGTTCGCATTGAAAATCTCTATGCAGGGCAAGTCTTGGATGAGTTGGAAGTTTTGGGCCGTAGCAATTTGGAAAATACGATCCTTGCTGATAGTGAAAATACTCGCATTTTGGCAGTTTCAGTTGATGCCTTTGATGATCTCCTCGATCAAGATCCTGATTTTGCCCGTCGTGTTCTAGAACTTGAAAGTCAACAACTGCAAAAATTAACGCGATCGCGGAGTAACTTGTGATGATTGTGAACAAGTTTGATTACTTACCAGACTCACAATATTGTCGAAACCGAACTGATAATTGATCCACCGTTAACCCCTGAGTCCAATATTCCAATAGGGCATGGCCAAAGGCCCAGGCATTGCGATCGGGGGCGACAGGATTATCAAGTAATAGCGGCCAGAGGGTTAACAAGTCAAAATTAGCTGGGGTTTGATCTTCGGCAGCAAGTAAATTAAACAGGTCATAGGCCAGTTGTAATTTACCCAAGACTAACGGTAATTGCTCGATGGGAATTTGTTCGGCGAGTAAGTAGGCTAGGGCGGGGGAGCCGGTGGATAAATTAGAAATAAACTGTAAAACGGGACTTTTTAATAAGGCTGTAATGCCTTGGGTAGTGGTCATTTGCAGGGCGTAGCGATCAATGATTTGGGCGGCGGCCACGGCTCTGGCTTCTAGATTGTTGAGAAAGCGGGCTAGCCGTTGTTGTTTAGCGGGGGAGACAACTTCCAACAGGATTAAGGACAGATCATCAAGGCCTAATCCGGGTCGGTTGAGGTCGGGATCAGCGTTGGCGATCGGTAACACCTGGCGGCAATAGTCTCCTAATTGTTGACTACGATATTGCACAGCGTCTCGGATCGCTTTTTCCTTCGGTTTTTCGCCATTTTGCCAATTGTAGGGGGGCTGCCATTCCCGCACTGGCCGCAGGCGATCAACTTGGGTGACGAGTAATAAAATGGGGCGGTCTGGGGCCGTTTTCTGTAAATCCTGTAAAAAATCCGCATCCATTTGTAAGGCGGGATCTAGGGCTGGATTCAGTAATAAAATCACATCGGCTTGGTGGGCATAAACCAACACTAATTCGCGCAAATCTGATCGTTGACCCTGTTCATAACCGGGGCTGTCCCAGAGGGCTAAACTTGCACCGTCGCGGGTTTGCCATTGATATTCCGCAATCTCGGTGGTACTGGGCAGTAGGTCGGTAACGGCTAAATTGTCTTGAAAGAGGGCATTGATCAAACTGCTTTTTCCCGCCCCGGTTCTGCCTACTAATAAAATCTTGACGGGTTGCTGTTCCACCTGTTCGGGCGATCGCCGTTGGGCCAATAATGCTTTAAGGGTCTGGGTTTGGGCTTTGGCTAGGGTGGGTTGATTGGCATTGGCAAAACTCTCTGGCAGATCAGGGTTTAATGCCGGACTATAAAGGGCGATCGCCTGACGGCAGAGGGTTCGGAGGGTAGCTTCCCGGAGTTGTTGACTGAGGTTAACGAGTAATTGTTGGGTGGCCTGTTCATTCGTGCCTCGACTGACATAACGGGCGGCAGCGGCAGCGGGATTCAGTACCCATTGGCTCCAATTCCAGACCCGCCAAATTTTTCGCAACGAAGGTTCCAGCTTTTGATAGACCTCATAGGATTGGTAAACCTGGGCGATGGAGACTTGATTCAAAGTCGGTGACAGAGTGGCAATCCAACGATCCATGTCGTCCACCGTGCCACGAATTAAACCATAGGCATCGGGTAAATAGATATTCAACAAAGGATATTTAATGTCGGGGTAATAAGCTTGAGCTACTAGGGTAACTACCTGCTGACACCGTTGCCAAAATAGCGGCCAATCCTGCCAGGCCGGGACATCCTGACGGGAGGCTTGCAAAATGGTTTTTAATTCTGTTTCGATGCGGTCAAGGGTTTCGTCGGGGGGCAGATCCGTGGGGGAAAGGGTTTGGGCTTGATTGATTAAGGGGTTTTCTAACACGGTTGCAGTCCAACGCACCAACAACCACCGCCATCCCACTAATAAGAGAATAAAAATTCCCCAAAGCCAGTTCAGATGCCAGGCGTTAATTTGCCAACTGGCCGCAACCAAAATAAAAGTTACGACCACGGCGATCGGTAGAATTAACACAGCCCATTGCCAGGGGGAAAAACGCATAACAGTTACAAATAAAGAAAATTAGGGCTTTTTAAGCTTATCTAGCAGCGGGTGAGGCTTTAATTTTAGAAGATGATTGAGATGAGCTTTACTTTTTTAGACATTGATCCAATTCCAACAATGATTGCCCAAGTTGGCGATCGCCTAGAAGATGCCGAGAATCATCATGGTACAAACCCCCGTTAAATCCCCAAGTCTGCAAACATTTCTCTCGCTACCAGAAACTAAACCCGCCACGGAATATTTAGACGGACAATTACAACAAAAATCCATGCCCCAAGGCGAACACAGCACTATTCAAGGGGAATTAATTATTGGCATTAATGGAGTCACCAAAACCCCAAAATTGCCCGCGCTTATCCCGAACTGCGCTGCACCTTTGACGAATCATTCATCGTGTCAGATGTGACGGTGTTTCGGTGGGACAAAATTCCCCGCAATGTCGATGGCAGCGTTGCCAATGTCTTTAATCTGGCCCCCAATTGGGTGATTGAAATTTTATCCCCGGATCAGAGTCAAACCAAAGTAATAGCGAAAATTTTGCGTTGTCTTGGCTATGGTTGCCAATTGGGTTGGTTGATTGACCCCAAAGATCGCTCAGTTTTAGTCTTTTTTGGCGATCGCACGGTCACAGCATAAAATGCAAGCTGGCTTCCGATTAGTATTACCAGAGAAAGGTAATTCTGGTTTTCCAGTTATTAACTTAGCCTACGAAGCGGCGATCGCACTTTTTAGGAAAGTAGAAGATTAGACAAAATATCTGCAATTAAGGCTTGAGTTTTTAATGATAATAAGCCTAGTTCACGCTGAATTAGTGAGGCTCGAAGTGTTACCAAATGATCCATTCTAATGGTTGATGATTTGCGAAGACCACTCATTGTAAAATTTGAATTTTCTGGTCTCAGAATAGTATCTGTAGGAAGGGGATTTTCAGGAATACGACTCGTAATCAAGGCAAGAATAAGGTGCTGATAGACTCCAATTTGATCTAATAGGTGGCATTATAAACTGGTTAATAATGTCTCTAATTCCATCTCGTTGAGAGTCGTTAAAATAAAAACTTCTTGAGCAGTTTTTCCCTGTCTAGCAATCACTTTAAAACCGCCACGAATGGGAACGGAAACCCGAAATTTAAATTGGGGTAAATGGCTGCGGGTACGGCTGAGCACTCCTGGGGTGACTGTGGAAATGCCCGCGTGGGTAATTAACCTTTCTAGCTTAGGAATGAGGCCATCTAAGTGGGTGGAATGGTTCCAGACTAGCCGACCTTTTTGGGGGGAACTCATGGGGTTATGCCGCCTCTAAGGGAGCCATGGTTAGTTCTTCGCGCCGCAGTTGTTGATGGTACAGTTCTGCTTGTTCCTGGGGGCCAACCCAGACGATCGCCTGGCCGTCGAAGTGAACTTGATTGGTTAGTTCCCAGGCCTGATCAGGGGTCATGCCGGGAATATATTTGAGCAAACAATCCGATACATGCTGAAAGGTATTAACGTCGTCGTTGAGAACAATCACTTTAAAATTGGGATAGGTTTTACGCACCGTCTGCGTAATCCGATCCGGGGTGGTAGTGGCAGTATTGGCGATGCCAACGGTACGCTGCGCGATCGCCGTGGCAACTATGGCTCCTCGTTGACGCATGGATATTTATCTAAAATTAATTCAGTGGGGGAAACGAAACAGACTTTACCTAGTTTAGTCGCTCTCCTGATGGTGGTAAAGCGGAGGCAGTGTTGGCAACATTAATTATTGGTTATGGCAATACCCTACGGGGAGATGATGGGGTGGGACGGTATTTGGCCGATCGGATTACTGAATTAAACTGGCCCCATTGTCAGGTTTTGTCGGTTCATCAACTAACTCCGGAACTGGCCGCGGCGATCGCCCTAGTGGATCAAGTCATTTTTATTGACGCTCAATCAGTTGATCTAGATTCATCGCCTAGTCTAAGTATTGAGAGCCTTGAACCGATGGAAAATCAGGGAGAATTTGGTCATCGAGGCAATCCGGCAGAATTATTAATGCTCACTAAACTGTTGTATGACAAAACCGTTAAGGCTTGGTGGGTTTTGATTCCGGCCGTGAATTTTGATTATGGAGAAACCCTATCCCCCATGACCCAATTGGCACAATTAGAGGCGTTAGCAAAAATTTGGCAATTAGTAGACTCATTCTGCCAAAATTGACTAAAAAAGAAAAATCCCTCGACAATCAGCGACGAAGGACAAAAATAGGAAGAGGTTTTGGGGAGGTTGGGGCCTTAGCCGCCGAAAATTTGATCTTTTAATGCGCCTAATTCGGATACCAATTCTTGCCGATTGGACGCTTTCCAGAGGTAACGCCACACAAACCAAGCGGTGTAGCCCATGCCAATCAATTGCAACATCGGCGCTAACAAAGGGATGTCGTTAATGGCATCCAGCACCGCAATCAAAATTTTGACGCTGACAATGCCCAACAAAATAATGCCAAGGGAGATCAGCGGTTGTTTATTGTCTTCAAAAAACTGACCTGTGAGTTCGGGGATTTTGCCCAGTACGTCCCACACCGGCTGTAGCCATTCTTGCCAAGCCTGGTCGGTGATTGGGCCTTTTTGACCGGCGGCGAGGGGGCCGAGATCCGTTTTAAGCCCAGGGGTTGCGGTTTTTTGTTCTACGTTAGATTCCATCTTCAACCAGTCCTTATTATTCAGATTGAATGTTTACGGCCGACAGCGACTCCGGGTTGGGCACTGTTTAGCTTCTGCCCATATTATCAGAGACTTTCATTAGGGCGATCGCCTGGGCAAAATCAGCGTTAAATTTCAGGGATTTCGCGGAATAATCCAGGGAATGAACCTTGGGTTTGATCGAAATTGCCTGGGATCTTGTCCAAGCGCCATCAGTTTACCTGATTTTTGCCCAAGGGGGTTGTGGTTAGGCGAGGATCGGATTTTTGACTTGACCGAGCAGGGTTTGCAGTTCATCCCCTTCGATTACTTCTTTTTCGAGAATTTTTTCGGCGATCGCCTCTAACAACTCCCGATTGTCCTGCAAAATAGTCAGGGCACTTTGGTGACCCTGTTCAACGATGTCCTTTACTTCGCGGTCAATTTCCTTGGCAGTGTCGTCACTGACCATGCGGCGGGGATTCATCATCATGCCATCACCCAAAAAGGCATTTTGTTGGCCTTTTTCGTAGGCGAGGGGCCCCAGAACCTTACTCATACCGTAGGTGGTGACCATCCGTTCCGCCAAATCCGTTGCCCGTTGTAAATCGTTGGCCGCGCCGGTGGTGATGCTACCAAAAACCGTTTCTTCGGCGGCCCGTCCTCCTAATAATGTGGCAATTTGATCCCGCAATTCCGACTCATCCATCAAAAAGCGGTCTTCGGTAGGCATTTGCAGGGTATAGCCCAAGGCCGCCATGCCCCTCGGCACAATGGAAATTTTGGCCACTTTACCCCCGCCAGGCATCACCGCCCCGACTAGGGCATGGCCGACTTCGTGATAGGCGACAATCTTTTTCTCTTTTTCCGATAAAACCCGACTTTTTTTCTCTAGCCCGGCCACCACCCGTTCGATCGCCTCTCGAAAATCGGCCCCTTTCACCGTCTCTTGTTTGTTACGGGCGGCCAATAAAGCGGCTTCGTTGACCAAGTTGGCTAAATCGGCTCCGGCAAAGCCTGGGGTGCGGGTGGCAATATTTTTTAAGTCCACATCGGCATCCAATTTGACTTGTTTGGCATAAATTTCCAAAATCTTTAACCGACCGGCTAAATCAGGGCGATCAACCAACACTTGGCGATCGAAACGACCGGGACGCAACAAAGCCGGATCAAGGGTTTCGGGGCGGTTGGTGGCGGCCAAAACAATTACCGTGGCCCCCGTGGCACTAAAACCATCCATTTCCGTTAACAGTTGGTTCAGCGTTTGTTCCCGCTCGTCATTACCCCCCATCATGGGGCCACTGGCCCGGGACTTGCCGATCGCATCTAATTCATCAATAAAGACAATACAGGGAGCCTGTTTTTTCGCCTGGTCAAATAAATCTCGCACCCGTGCCGCCCCCGCACCGACAAATAATTCCACAAACTCCGATCCTGAAATGCTGAAAAACGGCACTCCCGCTTCCCCGGCGGCGGCCTTGGCTAATAGGGTTTTACCTGTTCCTGGTGGCCCAACCAATAACACCCCTTTGGGAATTTTTGCCCCTAAAGCTGTGTAGCGTTGGGGAAATTTAAGAAAATCCACCACTTCACTTAACTCGGTTTTGGCTTCTTCGACCCCAGCCACATCATCAAAGGTGACTTTGGTGGAATCTCCTTCCACATAAACTTTGGCTTTGCTTTTGGTAAAGGCCAGGGCCCCCCCCGGCGCACCACCATTGTTACGGTTGAGGAAAAATGACCAAATACCGACAAAAATCAGGGGCGGAATCACCCAACTGATCAACGTACCAAACCAAGAATTTTTCGGCGGCGGCGCAGCGGCAAACTCGATGCCTTTTTCTTCCAGGCGTTTAGGTAATTCCAAGTCAAAAATCGGCGTGGTTTTCAAAACTTGGCCATAGGCGGGCTTTTCTCCGTTTTCTGTCTCATCAGCTTTGAGTTGGTAGCGAATCTCGTTCTGACCGACGTAAACGCTGGCGACATTACCATCTTCGACTTGATCAATGAACAAGCTGTAGGGAACTTGGGGAATCTGGGTACCGAATAAACGCGGCGCAAAAAGATTGACTAATAAATAAATGGTTGCCCCCCAGAGGAGGATAGCTCCGAGGCGGCGTTGCCATTGGGGTTGGGGTTTGATTGCCATAAACGTTTTTAACTCTTAGTTTTTAATTCGTCAGGGAATGGGGCGATCGCCGTGGATCTTAAAATTTTTGCGAAGCTTCTGCTGGGGTTTAAAGGCAAATGTTTAGAAAAATTCAATATTGGACGTTAGAAATTCATGTTATCAAGAAAGTAAGGGCTTGAAATGCCTACAATCTTCTCGCCGTTGAGTCCCAATGGAGGTTATGCCATGCAAGTCGATCGCCCTAATGCCCAAGAATTAACCCCAGAAGAAACAAAGGAACTCAATCGTTTACACGCCCTCATTGAAACGGCGATCGCCGACGGAGTGGTTACGAAGGATGAAGCTGAGGCCATTCGCGCCACTGCGCTGGGCCACAAACCGAGTTATGAACTGCTTTCCCAAGAATTAGCCATGTACCGAGAATTGGTAACGAGCAAAGTCCAAGCCGGTTTGCTGTCGGCGGAACAGTTTTCCGAGTAGATTGCCCAGTCTTGCTAAAATTGGTCTGACTTTTTTGGGTGGCAACCTTCCTATGTTGAGACTGATTACCGACTGTGACGGCCCCATTATGGACGTGTCCGAACGTTACTATCGGGTCTATTGCTATTGTTTAGACCAGATAAAAGAGCCAGAACAACCGATTAATCGCCTCAGCAAAGCCGATTTTTGGCAACGAAAACGGAGCAAAGTTCCCGAAATTCAGATTGGCCTCGATTCAGGCTTAAAGGCCACGCAAGTAGACTCCTTTGCCCTGCTGCGTAAACAAACGGTGCATACCATGCCCTATTTACCCTACGATTTACCGCTGCCGGGGGTGGAGCCTGTTTTACAAAATATCCTTGATCGGGGTATTGATTTAGTAATTATGACCATGCGGCGGGTGAGGGAATTAGATGAAGCCTTAGACCGCAATCAATTAACGGATTTTTTCCCCGGCGATCGCCGTTATTGTTTAGGCAATGATTACGTCAAAACCGGGGATACCAACGATAAACCGTTATTAATGGAACGGGCCATGGCCGAATTATCCCCCGCAGAAAGTACTTGGATGGTGGGGGATACGGAGGCGGATATTCTAGCGGCGCAACGGGTGGGTATTCCGGCGATCGCCGTTTTGTCAGGCATTCGGGATCAGGAGCAATTAGAGCGTTACCAACCCGATTTTATTGTGGAAAATTTAGCCGCCGCGGTGGATCTATTTTGTCGCCATCATGGGGTTAATTAAGCACATTTTTTCCCAGTTTTCCCCGTTATAATTAGGCACTGCTCGATGTGATTCCCCTATGACTTGTATTACTTCCCAGGCGATCGCCCATTATCGTACCCAATTAGCCCAATACCCGGAAGCATTGGAAGCCCTGGATACCATTGAAGATTGTGAAGGGGATTTAGAAGATGCTGCCTTAACCTTGGGTATCCATGTGGGTCAACAGCCGGATCGCAATGATTGGTTAGACGGGTTGGCCAAACGCTGTCGGGTAGCGATTTGTGAGGGGGAATTTCCCACAGCCATCAAAGCCGACAATATCAGCGAGGTGGTGAGTCACTTAATTGACCGCAATGTTTGTCATCCCATCTTGGCTCCATTGGTGGTTTTGTATGTAATTGACCAAGGCATTGATCAATTTTGTGAACCGATTCATTTCAAATTAAATTTCAACAATGGGGAATAATACTCAAATCCCTACTTGGACAGACCGCATCGGTTTTCAGCGGGATTGGTGTTGGCGGGGTTGGCAAGTACGCTACAGTTTTCGTCATCCTTCCCAACCATCGCCGTTACCCCCTCTATTGTTAATTCACGGTTTTGGGGCGGCGATCGAGCATTGGCGCTATAACATCCCAGCATTGAGTCAACACACCAGCGTTTATGCTATTGATCTACTCGGCTTTGGCGGATCGCGTAAGGCGAATACCCCCTACAGTGCCTACGAGTGGGGTCAACAACTCAGGGATTTTTGCCGAGACATCATTGGCCGTCCCACGGTTTTAGTCGGTAACTCCATTGGTTCCCTTGCGGCCCTCACCGCTGCCGCCGAAACGCCCGACTGGGTAGCAGGTTTAATCATGGCCAGCTTGCCCGATGTCTCAATTCGGCAACAATCCCTTTCTCCCTCATTTCGGCCTTGGTTAGAAAAAATCGAAAACGCCTTTGCGCCACCTTGGTTACTTAATACCCTGTTTAAATTTGTGCGGCGTCCCCAGGTAATTGAAAAATGGGCGGGATTAGCCTACGGAGACTGCCAAGAACGACCCAATCAAGCCAAAATTGATTCTGAATTAGTACAAATAATCGCTCGTCCGCCCCAGGATGCCGGAGCCGAAGCTGCGTTTCAACGATTATTTCATGCTGTCCGTCAGCCCCATTTTGCCCCCTCTGCTAAGGATATTTTACCGACTTTGGCAATACCAATGTTGTTGTTATGGGGCGATCGAGACAGCTTTATTCCCTGTCGTTTTGGCCGGGAATTTGCGGGTTTAAATCCCCATTTAGAATTTCAATTATGGTCAGGGGCGGGTCATTGTTTGCAGGATGAATGCCCAGATCGGTTTAATCAAACTTGTTTGCATTGGCTTGAACAGCACTTTTAAAGGAGAATTAATTTTGACTAAACGATGGGCATCTCTAAAAATTCAAATTTTATTGAAAAAAGCCCAATATACCGTAGATGATTTTCGCAACAAGGCAATTAATCGGGGTCTCCTGGGAAATGGAATTCCGAGCCTTTCATAAATAATGACAGTTAAAATAACCATTACAACATCAGTTTTAAAATTAATTATGGTTAACATTCCAACCGAATCAGGCTTCGTTATTGTTGGTGCGGCCTCTGGACACATTTTCGCCAGTCAGGTTGGTAGTATTGGTTTAGTGGGAAGTTTTGGAGGGATGGCATTGGGAACCCCCGTCATTGTCATCAGTGGCGCTTTAGCAGGGGCGGCAGTGCAAGGTTTGATTGACGGGATTGAATCGGGCGATGTCACGGTTTTAGGCATAACCACAGTGGGGGCGGCGATCGGGGCGGGATTTGCGGCTGGCGTTGGTAATGTTGGGGTCGGAGTGGCAGGAACCGCTTTTGGTATTGGGATGGGGACGATGGCCTTAACTGGCGGTGTGTTTGCCTTGGGCGTTTATCAATTAATCAAAATGTTTGCCAATAATGGTCAGGCTGAATCTTTTGATTGTTTATTTGAGCGCATGGAAAATCAATTTTCAGAACAAGAGTTTTATATTCAAGCCCTGTTAGAACTTGACCCTGTTTTACAGGAATTAACCTGGTATCAAAAGTTTTCAGAATTAGACGCTGATCAAGAACTTCAATCTATGAAAAAAATGCTTAATTTGGATTCATTAGTGGATTCGACACAAACCTATGAATGGCAAACGATAGAAAAACAACAGGACTTAAAAAAGCTGACAACCCAATTAGAAAATCAATTAAAAAATCAGCCAGTAAAATCTATTTATTCATCATTGCAAAGTGAAAAAGAAAGTTTAATAAAAATTGATTTGCCACAATTTATCTGGCAGGCAACCGAATTAAGACATTTTGAAAACCCGTCAATTCTATCTCTAACTATCTCTAAAGATAGCCATTTTTTATACAGTGCCCATGCCGATGGTACGGTTTATCAGTGGGATTGGAAATGTCGGCAACATTCATTGACCTACATTAGTGGCGGAGAAGAAATTTTAGCAGTCGCAATTTCCCCCGATCGCCAAAAACTCTTTGCCGCTGGATTGGAACAGTTTATTACAGCTTGGCATACCCAATCAAAGACAATCTCAATTGGTTTTCGGAGTTTAAATTTAGCGGATAACGGCAGTCACAAAGGCGTTATTTATTGCTTAGCTTGTAGTCCCGATGGCAAAATATTAGCTAGTGGCGGAAGTGATGGGGTAATCAAAATTTGGGATGCTGTTAAAAATACTTGGCAACGCAATTTGAATGGTCATCACGGTTGTGTCCGGGCGATCGCCTTTAGTCTGGATGGTCAAAGAATCATTAGTGGGGGTGAAGATTGTACAATTCGATTATGGCAAATTGATGACTGGAAAAACTCCCTAATTTTGGGAGAACATCCTGCCATCATTACCGCCTTAGCCCTAACAAATAATGGTCAAGTTCTAGTAAGTTCTAGTCTTGATGGCACAGTCAAAATTTGGAATCTCGATCATCAATCTTGCTTAACGTCATTTCAAGCCCATAACGACAACTTATTAGGTATGGCTGTTAATCCCGTTACAAACATGATTGCCACGGCTACTGAGAAGGAAGTTAAACTTTGGGATTGGCAAACTCAACAATGTACCGCAAGTTTAACGGGTTGTTCCCCCCTTGTTTTTAGCCCCGATGGTCAAATTTTGATCACCGTCAATCCATCGCCTCGCAAGGGTTTAAAAATTTGGCAATTTCAGATCAAATCAGATAATGATTCGACAAATGCTGCGGTTTCCTTTGATGTTTTTGCGCCGTGGTGGGAAGTATTGAACGTATCCCCTGATGCCGATCGCCAAACGGTGAAAGCGGCTTACTATGCTCTTGCGAAACAATTTCATCCCGATCAAAATGACAAGCATCAACAAGATCAATTAATTGCCACTATGCAAAAAATCAACCATGCCTATGATCAATTTCGGCGGCAACAATCATCAATAAAGCACGACTAGAAAAGAAGAAAATACCCAAATAAATAACAGTAAAGAGATTCAGCTAAGGAAAATAACGATAAAACTCTCGACGGTGCAGAACTCTAGCAAAAATAATGGTATCGTTTTCGATAAAAAAGCCGACGCGATAATCACCAATGCGCCAACGATATGCATTGATTTCGCCCTTTAATTTCTTAATATTATAGTCATTTTCGGTAGGACTGAGACAGTTAAGATACCTAAAAAGCTTGTGGTAAAAGACTTTGCACATCTCATTCTTAATTGAAATGACTATACTAATATTACTTAAATCTGGGCAAATGATAATTTCCTCAAAAATAAATTTCCGAATATGAGAATAATTAGGGCTACTTTTTAACTTTTTAAGCTCCTTAATAAAGGTGGGTAAATATTTTGTTTTCATTCTTCGCCTAGTTCACCCATTGCTTGTTCCATTGTCAACGGTGTTTCATCTTTTACGGCAAGGATGGCATGCAGCAACTCTTCATCTTCAAAGGCTTCAATGATTTTTTGATAATCTTGAAGTTTCAAAACCACTTTTTGAATTTGACCTTGGGGATCAATAATCAGTTCTTGGGCTAAGGGATAGGAATGAGTCATTATATTGAGGCAACGATTTAGTTTAATGATAAAGATTAACGGGGCAAATGTAATTTAGGATCTTGGGCCGCCCAACCCACCGGGGACTTAAAGCGGACTTCAAAATGTAAATGGGGCTCGGCAATATCCGGGCGGCCAGTAGTTCCCACATAACCCAGCACAGTTCCTGCGGTAATCATTTGCCCTGGATTGACGGCAAAACGACTGAGATGGGCATAACGGGTTTGGCGACCATTGCCGTGATCCACCACCACTAAAAACCCATACAGTCCTTCTTGGCTGACCAGTATCACTTGACCATCGGCGGCGGCAACCACAGGGGTATTAAGGGGAGCAATTAAGTCCACACCGCTATGAAAAAAGGCATCGGCTTCATTAGTACCGTTATTATGCCAGCCATAATCTAGTCCAATCTTTGGTCTAGGGGCGATCGGCCATTGTTTTAAGCCCGTGTAATTGTCTACTGCGGCGGCTTTCTTTTCTGTCCAAGTCACTCCCGGAATAAACACCTGCGTAGGTTTTTCCTGGCAGCCATTCAGTTCAAATAAAATATCCGCCCGTAAACCATAGGCCGTTGCTAAATCCCGCCAGGTTGCCCCCGCTGGTACGGTAATAAACTGACCATTAAAGGGTGGAATCAAGACAATTTGTCCCGGTTTGACCCGTCCGGATGCGAGTTGGGGATTGACACTTTTAAGGGTTTCCGGCAGCAATTGATATTTTTGGGCGATTGTATTTAACGTTTCTCCTGCTTTGGCTGGGTAACGTTCCAGGCGTTTGGCGATCGCCTCTGGGCAAGCATTTGTCAGGGGGGCTAGGGTTTGGGCTAGGACGTTCACCGCTCCTGTCAGTTGGGCCAGGGTCAGTAAAACCAGCGAGGGAATTATAGTCATTTCAATTAAGAGTGAGATATGCAAAGTCTTTCACCACAAGGTTTTTAGGCGCCTTAACTGTCTCAGTCGTATTGCGAATTACTATAACTTGCTAGTCAGCAATTTGAACTTCACAGTATTACGACCGCTCATGGTGGTCTAGGCGATCCAAAATTTCCGTCATTCGGGCTTGGCGTTCTTCCAGGCGATCGAACCGTTCATAGAAATCGGCTTGGGTAGCATAAAAATCCGACTGAGCACGGGCAATTCGTCCTAGTAACTCATAAATCCCTTTGCGGTCTTTTTCCCAAACTGTTTCCCTTTGTTGACGTTCCTCCCGTTCTTGGGATAAGGAATGGCTCAAAGCCTCGATCGCCTTGGCATTGGAAGCAATCAAATTTTTAAGATCTTCATCTTTCATGGTTGAACCTATGGTTTGAAATTTGGTGAAATTTCGTCCGGCCATTAAATTATAAAACCCGTAAAACGCTAGGAATTTCCTTCACCGCCGCTAATTGCTGGATTTCCGCCAAAGCAGCCCGAAAATTTCCTTCCCGTACATCATGGGTGACCACCACAATTTCCGCACAGCCATCCACTAACCCAATTTGTACCAAGGATTCCACACTAACACCATGGTTGCCAAAGCCCATACCAAGATGGCCAATCACCCCTGGTACATCGGCACAGAGAAAACGGCAGTAAAACCGGGTTTCAAGATCATTAATGGAGGAAACTTGGCAGTAATGCTGATGGGTACAACTGAGGAGGGGATCAAGGGCGGGATTCTCGTCGCTGCTGGTGATAATGCCAACAATATTGATCACATCGGAAACCACGGCACTGGCAGTCGGCCCGGCTCCGGCTCCCCGTCCATAAAACATCACCTGACCTAGGGGATCGCCGGTCACTAAAACGCCGTTGTAGACTCCATTCACATTAGCTAGGGGATGATCTTTGGCAATTAACGTCGGATGTACCCGCAACTGTAAGGCTTCGGAATCTTCTCCCGCATTACCGTCGGCGATCGCCAGGAGTTTAATCACAAAACCCAATTTTTCGGCGTAGGCAATATCCACCGCACTGACGCCCCGAATGCCTTCACAGGTAACATCTTCCCGTTTAACCCGGCCCCCAAAGCCCAAGGAGGCGAGGATGGCAATCTTGTCGGCGGCATCCAAACCATCCACATCGGCACTGGGATCGGCTTCGGCATAACCTAACTGTTGGGCTTCGGCGAGAACGGCATCAAAATCAGCGCCCTCGGCGGTCATGCGGGACAAAATGTAATTGGTTGTGCCGTTTAAAATACCGACAATGCTTTGAATGCGGTTGGCCCCCAAGGATTGTTTGAGGGGTTTAATAATCGGAATGCCTCCCCCCACCGCCGCTTCTAACAATACATACACGCCATTTTCATTGGCCGCCGCATAAATTTCGGGGCCATAACGGGCAATTACCGCTTTGTTCGCCGTCACAATATGTTTTTTATGGGCGATCGCCTTCAAAATCAAGGATCTAGCCGGTTCCAGTCCCCCCATCAATTCCACCACAATGGCAATCTCTGGATCGGTCACCACCGCTTCGAGATCCGTGGTCACCACCGAGGCGGGCAAATCCACTTGCCGGGGCTTGTCCAAAGACCGTACCCCCACCCGCTGAATTTCAATGGCCTTAATTAAAGGGTTGCGTCCCTGGGGATCCTGTAAAATTTCGACGGTGCCTGTACCGACGGTTCCTAAACCGAGTAAACCGATTTTGACTGTCACAATCGCTCTCCAATACCTTTACTTAACGTCTAATTAATCTAGATTAGCGGCAATCTGCACAGCGCTGAGATGGAGTGCTGAGGATTAACCTTGTCTATTTTCCGCCATTCTTTGTTTAGGGGACAAGTCAACGCTGGGGCCGCCAGTTACCCTGAAAGAATTGTTGAATTTGTTGGCCAATTTCAGCGGGGCCAATGCCAAAACCCAAATGCAGCAGCAATAAAACTCCAATAATAATCACGCCTGTTTTGAAGGTGGTGGCAGCAATTTTAAAAATCCAGCTTAGGATCAACCACAGGATCAGCAGGGAACTCAGAAATAAGAGAATTTGCATTGGCTATTTAAATCTCTCTAACGCTTTAACTGACCGGCAGTGCAAAAAAGGCGATCGCAATCCCTAGGGCTAAACCGGCAAAGACCTGCACTGGGGTATGGCCGAGTAATTCCTTGAGGCGTTCTTCGTTGAGATTATGTTCTTCTTGGAAAAGCTCATCAATCAGTTGGTTTAAAATTCGGGCCTGTTTTCCCGCCGCTTGCCTCACCCCCGCCGCATCGTACATCACAATCACGGCAAATAAACAGGCGATCGCAAATTCGTTACTGCCCCAGCCCTTTTGGAGCCCGACCCCTGTGGCCAAGGCTCCCACCAAGGCGGAGTGGGAACTGGGCATCCCCCCGGTGGAAACTAAAGCCCGCAGGTTGATTTTGCCGTTGCGGATTAGTTCGACGATCGCCTTAATCCCTTGGGCTGTAAAACAGGCCACCAAGGAAATGACTAAAACCTGATTGTGTAGTATCGCGCCAAAATCTTGCATAACTGACAACGGCTGGGTGGACGGGGAAATAGGGTAGGGGGATATAGTCTAGTCCACGATACTGCAAAATTGGTCAATCTCCGCTGAGATCTAGGACGAAGGGTTTAAGGGAAAACGAAGGGCTAATAACGTCGCTCAATAATATAAGTGGCGATCGCCGTTAAGGGTAAAGCGTCTTGACCAAAGGGACTCAACGCCTCAATCGCTTCATCAATTAAGGTTCGGGCTTGCTGACGGGACGCTTCAATCCCCAACAAACTGGGATAGGTTGCTTTTTGGGCTTTGATATCTTTGCCAGCGGTTTTACCGAGTTCTTCCTGGGTGGCGGTGATATCGAGAATGTCATCAATAATCTGAAACGCTAAGCCAATATTTTGGGCATAACGGGATAGACGGTGTTGGGTATCGGCGCTGGCCCCGGCGAGAATTGCCCCTGTTAAAACAGACGCTTCCAGTAAGGCCCCGGTTTTATGGGTATGAATAAAAGAGAGGGTTTCTGGCGTAATATCCGTACGACCTTCCGACTCCAAATCTAAAACCTGGCCCCCGACTAATCCCGCCGCTCCAACGGTTCTACCCAATCTTGCCACCACTTGTAACATGGCTTGGGGATCGGCTTGGGGGGTCTGGGTTACGGCAAACTCAAAGGCATAGGCTAACAGTCCATCCCCCGCTAAAATTGCAATATCATCGCCATAAACTTTGTGGTTAGTGGGTTTGCCCCGGCGGAAATCATCATTATCCATGGCGGGTAAATCATCGTGGATTAGCGACATGGTGTGGATCATTTCCAAGGCACAGGCTGTCGGTAGGGCTAATGCTTCATCGCCACCACACAATTCACAGGCCGCAATACACAAAATTGGCCGCAACCGTTTTCCCCCGGCCAAAAGCGAATAGCGCATGGATTCATAAATTTTTTCCGGGCGGGCGATCGCCAAAGACTGATCAAGGGCAGCTTCGACCACTGCTTTTTTAACTTGAAGATAATTCGCTAAATCAAACTCGGTTAGCGTCTGGGGGGCAACCATGCTGTTACTCGATAACGGGGTAAGCCGATTCTGTTCAGGGGAAACGGCCGCTAAAAGATATTTTACAGGCAGGATGAAAGGGTTCCAACTTCACCGGGCAAAACTGCGCCCCGACCTATTCCCCATCGTCTTCTTCGTCCTCCAAATGGGACTTGGGCGATCGGACAAACAATTGCTCTGATTCAGGACAATCTTCAGACACCAACAATTCATGGCCAAGGCGAGAAACCGAAGCTAACTTACGGTTAACAGAACCAATACTTTCGAGACGAACCATTTCTTCCCAAGCACAAATTTCATCATCCTCCTCCGTTTCATATCGAAAAGTCACTAGATCGCCTTCTAGGGCTAGAATCTTGGCATTTTCGATCCACCGTTGTTGGTCTCGTAAATATAAGCTGACCTCATGGCCATCAGTACAAAATTGATAGATTTTGCGGTGTAGCATTGACAAACTCCTAAAATATCAAAAAGAGACGGTTCACCGTCAAAAGTCACTAGCGCAATCGTCGTTTGTGGTACTGATGGGAGATTGATGCCGTGGATTTAAGAGAAAATAACATGAAAAAGGGGTGGGGGAGGGGCCAAGGCTCAGAAAAACTGAACTCGTCACGGGGCTCAAAAAAGATTAATCATCCACAGAGGCTGAAAGCCTGTTTAAGAGGAAAACTTACCAAGATTTTAACGCAATTCTGAGGAAATCTAAGGGTTTAATCGGACGGGGCTGACTAGGATAAATTGGTTGGCAAGGGGGATTCAGTCTGGGCAAGGGCTACTGGAATTGGCGGAGAAGATTCAGGGTACAAATCGTTGTCTGGGTTATTCAATTTTTAAGGCTGGGCTTTTTCGACAATATCTTTGACGATCGCCGCCAATTGTTCCGCACTATCGAGCTTGGCCAGACAGGAGGCGGCCGCGGCCATTTGTTGCCGTTGACTGGGGGATTTGAGCAGATCTAATCCTGCTTGTTCTAACTTTTCGGGGGTCAGATTTTTTTGGGCAAATACTAAGGCCGCTCCCGCTTTTTCAAACACCTGGGCGTTATACATCTGATGATCTTCGGCGGCAAAGGGATAGGGAATCAAAATCGAGGGGGTTTGGGTGATGGCCAATTCCGTTAAGGTGCCTGCCCCAGCCCGACTAATGGCCAAATCCGCCCTTTGCAACAATCCCGCCATGTTGTCAAAAAAGGGTAAGGCTAAATAATGGGGATGGCTAAAGTGCTCGGCATCGGGATCATTTTTCCCCGTTAAGTGAACAATAAAGGCCCCGGCTTTAACCCAGGCAGAAACACAGGAACGAACTTTTTCATTCACTGTTACGGCCCCTTGGGATCCCCCCGCAATCACAATTAATTGGCGATCGCCAGGAATGTCCAAATCTAACGGTTGGGGAGCGTGAAATTGTTGCCGCACCGGGGTGCTGACCCAAACGGTTTTGCAGTTGGGTAAATATTTCGCCGTGTCTTGGAAACCCAGGGCAACTTGATCACACCAACGCCCAAACCAAGTGGTGACTTTACCGGGAATAAAGTTGGATTCGTGAAAAATCACCGGAATGCCGCACCATTTCGCCGCCACGATCGCCGGAGCCGCAATATAGCCCCCCGTAGTACAAACCCCATCAATCCGTTTCGTTTCAATTAACCGTTTAACCGTGAAAACTGCTTGGATTAAATTCCAGAAAATTTTGATTGTTTTTAAACTCGGTCTACCCTGGAATCCTTCCACTACCACCGTTTGTAACGGATACTCTTTGGGTACTAACGTCGTTTCTAGGCGATCGGGCACCCCTAACCAAGCAATCTGATAATCGGGTAATTGTTGAGCTAAGGCCAAAGCTGGAAAAAGATGACCCCCGGTTCCGCTGGCAGCAATCAGAAGGTGAATCGGTTTAGTCATCGGCACAGAAACGTTGTCAGAGAGAATAATTGAGACATAATATATCGTGAGAAGGGGCGCACCGTGGCCGCATTCTCCCCCGACTCTGCCCTTTTCGCGTCATTACAGCAACTCCTATGATTTCTTTGCGTCAGTTCCGCTGGTTTGATTCTCGCGCTCTCCCTACCCGCTGGTTAATTGCCTGGGGTTTGGGCTTCGGACTGGCCCTAGTGGGACAAGCACGCCTACCCGCCATGGAATTATCCCAAGCAAAAACTGAAACCAGTGAGGTTAAGGCCCTCCTCCAACAGTTCGACAGTATCGCTAACCAACATAAGGTTGATCAGCTAGGCGAAATTTATAGCCCAGAATTTAGCAATAGTGATGGTTTAACCCTGCAACAGGTGGAAGCAAGTTTGCAGAGTTTATGGAAACTTTATCCTGATTTGTCCTACAAGACTGAACTAAAAAGCTGGCGACAAGAAGGAGAGGCGGTGATTGTGGAAACGGTGACCAATGTGACAGGTAATCGGCCTTGGCTGGGTAAGACGGCAAATTTAACGGGGGAGGTGAGTTCCCGGCAAACTTTTATTAATCAAAAATTAGTCCGACAGGAAGTATTATCCGAAAAAATGACCCTCACCGCCGGGGAAAAGCCACCGCTGGTCAATGTCCGTTTACCCCAAAAAGTCAAACCCGGTCAACAATATGATTTTGACGTGATTTTGCAAACCCCTCTCAATGATGATCTGTTGGCTGGTAGTGCCTTTGCCCAGGATATTGACCCCACGAATTATCAATTTGATCCCACCCAAGTCAAGTTAGAACTACTCCAGGCAGGTGGCCTATTCAAACGGGTTGTGGCGGGGGATGATCCCCAGTGGTTGTCGGCGTTTTTGGTCAGTCCCGATGGCATGGTGTTGGTGACTCAACGTTTGGCGATCGCCCCTTAGTTAGTCTCAAACGCTGAACCAGCCAAATAAACTGCTTCTAACAGCACCTCCGGCGATGTATCCGATAAATCCTCCGGTAATTGAATGAGGGTTTTAACTTGTTCAGCCAAGCGTTGACTGGTCTGGGTTTTTGCCGTGGCTAACAAGTCTTGACGGGTGAGTAAATAATCTTGAATCACTAACCAATGATCCGGGGTTAATCGATTTAACTGACTCTGAGTCCTTAATTGTTGGGCTAATTGTGCCGCTTGATCGGGATGGGACAGCTTCAGGCGATCGCCTTGGGATCTGATCCGTAGTGCGTCGTTCCGCCCTTCCCGAATCACCAATGTCCCCGCCAACCAATCCCCCAGCCGTCGTTCGCGGCGATCGAAAATATAGTCATTTCAATTAAGACTGAATCATTTGAATACCACTAGATAATGAGGTAAAATTTTTGCAAAAATAACTTAACTTGAGCCATGCCTTACAGTTTAGA